>Ga0233400_1000230_pt1 | contig 28516 bp, 24 predicted proteins | sample 46DmetaG_FD_182708 | JGI IMG/M metagenome (GOLD analysis project Ga0233400, IMG submission 182708) | Seawater microbial communities from Monterey Bay, California, United States - 46D | ecosystem: Environmental > Aquatic > Marine > Coastal | place: USA: California | collected 2016-10-21
ATTTCTGTTGGCGCAGCAGTGTCGGAAACATCTAGGGTTACGATTACGTCGCCTTCGGAAACTTTATCACCTACTGAAACATTAACCGCTGTCACTGTCCCTTGGGAGGGCAAGGTACATCGATAACAGTTTTTTCTGATTCTAAAGAAAGAGTGTCCTGAGCAATCTGAGACATATCATCAAAATCTACATGGATTGCAGAAATGCTTAATCCATCTAAATCCTCCATGGCGGGCAGCGTGAAAGAAATAGATTTAGCCATAGTCATAGCTCCGGTAATTAATAAGAGAATGATCGAATTGAAACCTCCAAAAATAGAACGAATCAAAGAGAAAAGGGGGTAGGAATTACTCTCTGATCCGTTCTGAGGCTGTAAGGTTTAACCTTACGTTCATGTATAAATGATGTGCTTGGGGGAGGAAGCACTAATAAATTAACGGCTATTGGACATCATCATTTATTGTCATGATCTTGAAACTTATTAAGCAAATGCAGCCTGTAGATGGGTACCATCTTGCTTATGAATCTCTAAGTCTTCTCTTAAAACTGTTAATTTGTGGCTAAACAAGGTTTTAATTATTTTATGAAGCAACATGAAGTTGGCACCGAATGGACTGTCATATTCAACAGCAACCTCAACCGTTGTAGAGTCAGTATTTGAAACTATATTTATTTTTACGTGATCAATTGTTAATTGCAAATCTTTGCGAGTTAGTTCAATCACGGTCTGTCCATTGTTTTGAAAATGAATAGTTTTATTCGGTACGGAATAAGAAGGCATGAGATCGAAGCCATTCTTATCTAGAGCGAACTCAGCCAAACTCATACCAGAAATATCTTTATATATTTCTGGTAAGAAGTCTTTAATAAATTGACGATCTTTAATTGTATTCCATACAACACTGCTATCAATCGTTATATCAGTTTGTGCTTTAAATGTTCTTATCATGATGCGTCTCCATGCAATAAATTAAATTTGTACTAATTGGTCGGTTTACTACAATAATACATTGCCAAGTTTGTTTGTCAACCATTTGGTACAAAATAAAATCACTTTATCCAAATATGTCCTAAGAGATAAGTGGAAAATTAGGTGAATGCTATATATAATGGGGACTTATGTGTTCTATATAACTATTTAGAATATATTAGACTAAATAGTGCTAAGAGGTGAAAAATGCCAAGAGATGGAAACATAACGCGGGATAAAATTCTGACAACATCAATGGGTTTGGCCATTAGCCAGGGTCATGTTGCTACGCCAATTGATGAAGTGATAGCCGAAGTAGGTATCACCAAAGGGACATTCTTTTATCATTTCCCGTCTAAAAAACATCTCGCTATGGCGATGATCGAAAAGTTTTCCAACAGCAAGCTGGATACTTTGAATGATTACTGTGCCAAAGCATCGAAATTGAGTAATGACCCCTTACAACAGCTACTCATTTTTGTGGGCTTGATTCAAGAGCAGCATGCACAATTAGAACAAGAAGAAATTGGTTGTCTTTATGCAAGTTATTGTTATGAAAACCAATTAATAGATAAAGATATCGAAGAAATGGTGTCTTCAACAATGCTGAAATGGAAAAATAAGTTTAGCAGTAAAATCAGAGAAGTGATGGCAGTCTACCCACCGGCGATGGAAATTGACCCTGATGAAGTAGCAGGTATGTTTTTAGCAACATTAGAAGGTGCTTACATCATGGCGAGAATCATGCCTGAGAGAGATGCCGTTGAAACCTACTTAGAACAATATAAAACCTATCTCCAGGTATTATTCAAACAGCCTTAAACGAAGGCTATACACCAGATAAAGTTATCGTTAGACAAAAAACATCAATAAAATACGCCTATGCGAGATACCTATAACAGCCGTTATATTTTCAATATCGCTTTAAAACATAGAGCGGCATTAATTAAAGCGAATATTATTGCTATTCTGGCCACACTCTGTGCTGTGCCAATCCCATTGCTAATGCCTCTAATGGTGGATGAAGTCCTGCTAGATAAACCGGGGACAATCATCGATACCATCAACCACACTCTGCCAGCGTTCTGGCATCAGCCTGTGCATTATTTAATTGTTATCCTTATCGTAACGATAGTGTTACGTCTATTGTCGCTCGTGTTTAATGTTTGGCAAACACGACAATTTACAATTATTGCAAAAGACATTACTTACCGAATACGCCATAGCTTATTAAAACGCCTACAAAGTGTGTCGATGGCAGAATATGAAACATTGGGCAGCGGAGCGGTCAGTTCACATTTAGTCACCGACTTAAATACGATTGATAGCTTTATTGGTACATCAATCAGTCGTTTATTAGTAGCAGTTTTGTCCATCATTGGTACAGCGGTGATCTTATTGATAATGCATTGGCAATTAGCCTTGTTCATCCTACTGCTCAACCCGATAGTCATTTATGGCACTGTTGTCATCGGTAAAAAGGTAAAAACGCTCAAGCAGCGCGAAAATAAAGCTTTTGAAGTTTTTCAGTCTTCTCTGACAGAAACATTGGAAGGGATACAACAAATTCGTGCTGCTAACCGCGAAACACATTACTTAAAACGGTTAGCAAGCCAAGCTGAGTTAGTTAGAGATCATGGTATCGCTTATGCCTGGAAAAGCGATACAGCCAATAGGCTCAGTTTTACTGTCTTCTTATTGGGCTTTGAAGTATTTCGGGCATCTGCCATGATGATGGTATTGCTTTCTGATTTGAGTATTGGTCAGATGATGGCAGTTTTCAGTTATTTATGGTTCATGATGAGTCCAGTGAACGAAGTGATAGGAATCCAATACGCATGGTATGCAGCCAAGGCCGCATTAGAGCGTATCAATACATTAGATAACCTTGAACAAGAACCAACTTATAAGCAGATAGAAAACCCATTTAGTGGGAAACATACAGCGTCAATTAGCATTGAAGATTTGTATTTCCGTTATGGTGAGAGTGAAGACGTATTAAAAGGGGTGAGTTTAGAGATCAAAGCAGGTGAAAAGGTCGCCTTGGTGGGTGCTAGCGGTGGTGGTAAATCGACTTTAGTACAAGTGTTATTGGGTTTATATCCTCACAGAAGCGGTAAGCTTAAATTTAACGGCGTTCCCATCGAACAAATCGGTTTGCAAACAGTGAGAAGTAACGTCTCAACCGTATTACAACATCCCGTGATTTTCAACGGCACAATCCGCGACAACCTCACCATGGGCAAAGAAGTGTTAGACGAAAATATTTGGCATGTTCTAGACATTGCACAAATGACGGACTTTGTCTGGGATTTAGAAGATGATTTAGAAACGGAAATCGGGCAGAGCGGTGTCAGACTATCGGGGGGACAACGTCAGCGGTTAGCGGTTGCCCGAATGATTTTAGCTCAACCTAAAGTTGTCATACTGGATGAAGCGACATCAGCACTCGATATGGAGACCGAACAAAATTTACTCGAGGCATTAGATACATTTTTACAAGAACGGACTACGATTATCATTGCACATCGGTTCAGCGCGGTGAGACAAGCAGATAGAGTTTACGTTTTTGAAGATGGTAAAATCAGTGAGCAAGGTCATCATGATGACCTGATTAACAGTGGTGGTTTATATACGCGCTTATATGCAGAAGCGCGTGAATAAAGGGTTTAAGAAAGACGGGATACTGGTTTGTTTTTGCTGTCTTTCGAATAGTGTAGATAAGTGCCTGATAGACTGTCTGGCCAGCTGATTTTATCTTTTCCTAAATACTGCCACCAAATACCTAAACCTAAGGGCAAATAGGCGATAATGGAAACAGCAAAGCGCAAAAAAGCTTGTTGCCACGTAACTGGGCCATTCGAATAGCTAAGTAAAAAAACACGCCAACTTCGCATCCCTAAAGTTTGACCACCATGGGTCCAAAACCAACCATAAAAAGCAAAGCTGACCAGAAAGAGGTAGCCAATAAAAAAGGGGTTGCCTTGACCTATCGCTTCACCACCATTTAACGCCACAATCAGTAATGTCGCTAATAGCCAGCTCGACAGTAATAACAATAAATCATAAACAACAATGATAAGGTGCCGAAATGGGCCGGGTCTAATTGAGTTAACGAGTGATGACATAAGGTATAGGTGACAGAGTAAAGTGTAATTAATTTGGGTAGATAAGCGACATAAAGTATCATTATTCTCTTAATAGATGTGAATTAGGAACACCATGTTGCAAATGATCGGCCATTCGGCACATTCCACTTTTCGTTTAGCTAAATTAATAGGTCTGCTTCAACAGAATAATAACAATATCACTGCCATACGAAGTGAGTATCGTTATTTTGTTGAGTCTAGAGATGAACATGAGTTGACTTCATCTGAACAAGACTTACTGACTACACTGTTAGAAGCGAAGGTAATGCAAGTCGAACCAGGCGATGATGAAACCTTTTTCTTGGTCACACCTCGCCCGGGTACAATTTCTCCTTGGTCCAGTAAAGCGACTGATATTGTGCACAATAGTGGCCTTGAGACAGTGGCAAGAGTTGAACGCGGCATCGCTTTCTTTGTTGAAACAAGCACATCACTGTCGATAGAACAGTGGCAACCGCTCATGGCTTTATTACATGATCGTATGATTGAAGAGGTGTTTACCAGCGAAGAAGACGCCGACCGTCTATTCATGCACAGTGAGTCACGTCCCCTGATTATGATCGATATCTTAGCAGGTGGCCGAAAAGCCTTGGTTGAAGCGAACACGACCATGGGCCTGGCCCTAGCGGAAGATGAAATAGATTACCTAGTCGACAATTTTACAATCTTAGGGCGTAATCCAAGTGATGCGGAGTTGATGATGTTTGCTCAGGCAAACTCGGAGCATTGTCGACATAAAATATTCAGTGCTGAATGGGTCGTTGATGGGGATCCTCAGCCAGAAACGCTATTTAGTATGATCCGAAACACCCATAATAAAAACCCTCAAGGTGTCATTACAGCATATAGCGATAATTCGTCTGTTATTGCTGGACCGAAAAGTGATCGTTTCCACGTTGATATGCGGACTAATCAGTACCGCTATCAAGGCGAAGAACAACATATCATCATGAAGGTGGAAACACATAATCACCCAACGGCCATTTCACCATTCCCAGGTGCAGCGACCGGCGCCGGTGGTGAAATACGTGATGAAGGTGCAACAGGCAGAGGTTCAAAACCAAAAGCTGGCCTCACGGGTTTTTCAGTCTCAAACTTAAATATCTCAGGCTTCGAACAACCGTGGGAAATGCCATACGGCAAACCAGCTAGGATGGCTTCAGCACTAGAAATTATGCTGGAAGGCCCCATAGGTGGCGCAGCGTTCAATAATGAATTTGGTCGACCTAACCTATGTGGTTATTTCAGAACATATGAAATAGCAGTACCAGACGGTGATGGCTTTGAATTACGGGGTTACCACAAGCCGATTATGGTGGCAGGGGGTATGGGCACAATCCGGCCTCAACATGTCAAAAAGGACCAATTTCAACCAGGCGCTCAGCTTATCGTACTCGGTGGACCAGCCATGTTAATAGGGTTGGGAGGCAGTGCTGCATCATCGGTCTCATCTGGTAGTAGCGAAGAAAGCCTAGACTTTGCTTCAGTACAACGTGGTAATCCTGAAATGGAACGACGTTGCCAAGAAGTCATTGATCGTTGTGTTGCTCTTGATGATAAAAACCCAATTATCGCTATTCATGATGTCGGGGCCGGTGGCTTATCTAATGCGTTTCCTGAACTGGTTGATGATAGTCAGCGTGGTGGACATTTTGATTTACGCCTAGTACCCAACGACGAACCGAGTATGTCGCCGATGGAAATTTGGTGTAATGAATCACAAGAACGTTATGTACTCGGTGTAGCGCCTGAACATGTTGAAACCTTTAAAGCCATCGCAGATCGTGAGCGTTGTCCGTGGACCATTGTGGGTGAAGCAACTGAGGCGCTAGATTTATTAGTCGGTGATGCCGACAACGACAATATGCCTGTAGAGATGCCATTGTCATTACTGTTGGGTAAACCACCTAAGATGTTGCGTGAAGTGGCGCATCTTGAGTTTCATAATCCAGAATTAGAGTTAGCCGGTATTGATGCTAATGCCGCATTAGAGCGGGTATTAAAACTGCCTACAGTTGCAAGTAAAAACTTCTTAATTACCATTGGTGATAGGAGTGTCACAGGACTAGTAGCACGTGATCAAATGGTAGGTCCTTGGCAGATTCCGGTTGCTGATTGTGCCGTCACTTTAGCTGATCACCATGGTTTTAAAGGTGAAGCAATGGCGATGGGTGAACGTGCACCAGTGGCATTAGTCGATGCACCGGCATCAGGTCGTATGGCCATCGGTGAAGCCATTACCAATATTGCTGCAGCGAGTATAGACGAACTAGGCGATGTTAAATTGTCTGCTAACTGGATGGCTGCTTGTGGACATGAGGGTGAAGATGCGCTGCTCTACGACACAGTCAGGGCAGTGGGAATGGAGCTTTGTCCAAAATTGGAAATTGCGATTCCCGTCGGTAAAGATTCATTATCAATGAAAACAGTCTGGCAAGAAAGGGATGAGACAAAATCGGTTACATCGCCGTTATCTCTCGTTATTACAGCATTTTCACCCGTTACAGATGCAGCCAAAACGGCGACACCGCAACTCAGAACGGATGTGGATGATACAGACTTAATTTACATTGACTTAGGTAAAGGCTATAACCGTTTAGCGGCATCAGCCTTGGCACAAGTCTATAACCAAGTAGGACATTACGCGCCTGACTTGGATGAACCGACAGATCTGAAACAGTTCTTCTCAGCGATACAACAGCTTAAGCAAGATAATGTCTTACTGGCTTATCATGATAGAAGTGATGGTGGTTTGATCACAACACTTTGTGAAATGGCGTTTGCTGGACACTGTGGCCTAGATATTACATTGACAGGATTAGGCGATATTTTGCCTGTCCTGTTTAATGAAGAATTAGGTGCGGTGATTCAAGTACGTCATAGTGATGTTGAAGATGCTCTGGCAGTATTACGAGAAAACGATCTAGCATATTACAGCCATGTGATTGGCACAATAACAGACGATCAGCAAATTGGTATAACAATCAACGGCACTAAAGTAATAGATTCACCACGCTCGAGACTACAACGTTACTGGGCAGAAACCAGTTATCAAATGCAAGCACAGCGTGATAACCCTGCTTGTGCTGAAGAAGAGTTTGATACTTTATTGGATAACGCAGATCCAGGATTGTCAGCAGACTTAACATTCGATCCAACTGAGCATGTCGCAGCATCATTTATTGTCAGCGGTATTAGGCCTAAAGTGGCTATTTTGCGTGAGCAGGGTGTCAATGGTCAGATAGAAATGGCAGCGGCTTTTGATAGTGCTGGCTTTACTGCAGTTGATGTCCATATGAGCGATATCTTGGCCGGCAGAATTGACCTAGATGATTTTAAAGGACTGGTTGCTTGTGGTGGTTTTTCCTATGGTGATGTTTTAGGTGCCGGCCGCGGTTGGGCCAGTACAATTTTGCACAATAACACTGCACGCCAACAATTTAGCAATTTCTTTAATCGTCAAGATACCTTTGTACTCGGTGTGTGTAACGGCTGCCAAATGCTCTCACAGCTAAAAGAACTCATTCCCGGCAGTGACCATTGGCCACAATTCGAGCGCAATATCTCTGAACAATTCGAAGCCCGTTTTTCACTGGTAGAAATTGTAGAGTCACCTTCTATCCTATTAAAAGGTATGGCAGGTTCGACTATGCCGATTGCTGTCGCACATGGTGAAGGGCGTGCAGAATTTGCAAGTACCAATGATGTTGATAATGCCTTAGTCGCAATGCGCTATGTCGATAATTATGGTAAGCCTACAGAACGCTATCCAAATAATCCTAATGGCTCACCGCGAGGGATTACTGCACTGACAACAACTGATGGTCGTGTCACGATTATGATGCCGCACCCTGAACGGGTAACGCGTACAGTCCAGCATTCTTGGCATCCGGATGATTGGGGCAAAGAAGGACCTTGGTTACGTTTATTCCATAATGCTAGGAAGTGGGTAGGTTAAAAAATATAGGCCGCAATTATTTTATTGCGGCCTATTTTTTAACTTGTTTACGTAAGAGAAGATATAAGGCGCCTGTACCACCATCTTCAATGCGTGCAGAGCAAAAGGCGAGGACATTATCCATATCGCGGAGCCAGTGATTGAGTTTAGTTTTCAATATGGGTTTATGGTGTTTGGAGCTCCAACCTTTGCCATGAATAAGGCGTGCACTGCGAATATTATAGCTGACACAATCTGCTATAAAATTGACTAAAGCTTGGTGTGCAACTGGAATGGTCATTCCATGCAAATCCAATTCAGCATCCATTTTTATTTGCCCACCTCGAAGCCTAGAAAGCTGACGTTCTTGAATACCACTACGTCGAAAAATTAAACTTTCTTCACTGCCAACCAAGTCATTAGGCTCATAAATGTCGGCGAGTTTTGATTCTTTTCTATCTATTGAACGGCGTTGAACGGCTGCTTTGGCATCAATGGGTTTTGTAACAGGCGTGATTTTATCCTGTGTTAGATGCTCAATATCACCTATTTCTTGGCGAAATAAATCAATATCATCTTGGTCGGAAGGCTCACTCATACAAAGAATATTAACAGAACGATATAACAGGAGAAAATAGTCATTTAATGCTAATCAAATGACCCGTTTAATTTTTAAGGTGTGAGCAGCATATCGGGGCGCTACTAGATTGACATCGCTTGTAGGCACAACGGCTAGTTTACTTATTCTTAGCAGTAATCCATTAAGACATATAGCGTGTACTTGCCAATGTGTGGTGCTTTAACATAGTACCAGTGAAATTAGCTAAACGATGTTGCTTCAAATAAGCTGATATAGAGTTAATTCGATCTATTAATGCTGTGCCAAGCGTTTTGGCGTTGTAAGTTTGTTGTAACAACTTGTGGCAGTACTGTTGTGATACAGCCCACTGGTCCTGAACTTGATAAAGTGTAATCGCTGCTTGAATAAAACCTTTACCATCGCGAGTAATGATACCAGGCCAAGGGTGAGTATCTGCCATGCCCTCTGCTCCAATAGGCGTGGTGATATTCGGTGTCTGTGTGATCATAGCATCAAGCAATTTCCCTTTGAGTCCTGCACCGAAACGCAATGGTGCTAAACAGACGCGTGCTTGGCCCATAACTAAAGATGCATCATCAGCCCAGCCTTTGACCAAAAAGCCAATCTTAGGATTATTCAAAGCAGTGGCTTTAGGCGGAGGGTAAGCGCCATAAACGTGACATTCTGCCTGAGGTAAGTGTTGCCTTATCTTAGGCCAAAGTGATCTAAGGTAAAGCACGGCATCCCAATTAGACGCATGACGAAAATTACCGATAGTAATAAAGTGCTGACGTTGTTCGAAAGCCAAACTTTTATCGGGCAACTGTGTTAAGTCGACCATAAAAGGCAAGAAATGGAGTAGGTCTGGGTCAACTTTAAAGTATTCAACGAGCAAAGCTATTTCATAAGGGGAGATAATCAGCGAGAAATCACAACGTAGAATAGCGGCGATTTCACGTTTAGCAAGATCATTAACCAGATCACTGTCGTTAAAATCACGGTCTTGTTTGAACGCTTGCTGTCGAGCAAAGCGAAGACATTGTAAATCCTCGGTATCTAATATTTTGACGGCGTTGGGACAATATTGGTCAGTACGCCAGCCAAACTGCTCTTCCATCATAAACCGGTCGAATAGGACTATATCGGGGTTATAGGCTATTGCATAATCATTAAAGCTGTCACAATTAAGTTGAATTGCTTTTTGACTAATGCCTTCATCAGTAAGGTTAATCTGATGGGAGGTAGTTTATGCTGGGCTAGCAAACTCAACGTGCCAGTTTTGTTGTTTAAAAAGTCTCAGCTGTGACAGCATATGACTACCGGCGGCAGACGAGTTGGGTTCAGGCCATACGTATCTAATCACAAGCACTTTATTCATGAAATAAGATGGGTAGCTTCTTTAATGAGCTGGGCGTTTAAATTCACCCCAACGAGGTTTGGATTTTGGCTTAGGAAGACCGGTTTCTATAGGTGGAAACGTCAAGGCTTTGACGGCCAGTAAGAGACTGTCATGGTCCTTTAAACGGGGGGGTGATATCCTTGAAGACAATACCCGCTTTTGGGAAATCAACAATATCACGTATTTTTGTTTTTAATTGTTTCATATCAAGTAATCTATTTAGAGTTAATTTATTATAGCGAATGAGAAACACTTCACTAAAGTAATCAACATTAAATTTATGGTAAACAAAATGAAAGTGATTAGAACAATGATGGCCCTACTCATCATGCTGAGTTTGACAGGCTGTTTTGGTGGGATGAATAGCAAACCTGATGAAGCCCTTGTTGCGACAGAAGTCCCTCAGCAGTTTTATGTTATAGATGTCGATCGGGGTCTAAAAGAGCACGATCGTTCAGAAGGGCGCGTTTTGTATTTAGCTCCAGTTGTTGTGACGTCACAGTTTCGTGCAAAGAATATTGTTTTCAAAGTTGAAGATAATGCTTTCCAACCTCAGCCAGATCATGAGTTTTTTGATACGCCAGAAGAGATGTTCACAGTTCAACTTCAACGATGGTTGACGAAAACGGGCTTTTTTAAACGCGTAGTCGTGGATAAATCACAGCAAGCAGATTACCTTTTGGAAGTTGCTGTAACAGGGCTTTATGGTGACAAAAGAGAGGGTTTGCCAGCAAAATCTATATTAGAAATGCAATTCTTTTTGACAGATATAGATGCAACGTCAGAAGAAGTTGTTTTTCAGACAGGTCTTCATATCGACATCGATATAGCCGAAACGACGTCGTCAAACACGGTAAACGGGTGGAAAACGGGGCTTAAAAAGCTAATGTCGACCTTAGAAGACGATTTAAGCAGTTATTTTTCTGATGAGACACCCTAGAGTACTGTTAGTATAAACGTGCATGAAATCGCCTAAAATGATAAGATCATAGTTTCGTTTGAAAATAACGCCTAATATTGATTTGGATGATAAGTTAGATGACTGATGAAATTGCACTAGAGTTGGACTCGATTGATATTGAAGATGAGATGAAGCAGTCTTACCTCGACTACGCAATGAGTGTTATTGTCGGTCGTGCATTGCCTGATGTCAGAGATGGTTTGAAGCCCGTTCATCGCCGTGTTTTATACGCGATGAGAGAATTGGGTAATAACTGGAATGGTTCTTACAAAAAATCAGCGCGTATTGTTGGTGATGTCATCGGTAAATACCATCCGCATGGTGATACAGCTGTTTACGACACAATGGTTCGTATGGCACAGCCCTTCTCAATGCGTTATATGTTGGTTGATGGCCAAGGTAACTTTGGTTCAGTTGATGGTGATTCACCAGCTGCGATGCGTTACACCGAAGTCCGCATGGCGAAAATCACCCATGAAATGCTGGTGGATTTGGAAAAAGAAACTGTCGATTTTATTGCCAATTATGATGAGTCGGAACACGAACCCGCTGTTTTACCGACTAAAATCCCAGCTTTATTAGTCAATGGTTCATCAGGTATTGCCGTGGGTATGGCTACCAATATTCCTCCTCACAACCTGACTGAAATTCTTAATGCTTGCATTGCAATGGTTGATCAGCCAGAGATCGATGTTTTGGGCTTAATAGAATATATTCCGGGTCCTGATTTTCCAACAGCAGCGATGATTAATGGTGCTGGTGGTATTAGTGAAGCTTACAGGACAGGCCGTGGTCGTGTTCACATACGAGCACGCGCTGAAATAGAAACAGATGACAGCACGGGACAACAGAGTATTGTCGTTAATGAATTGCCGTACCAAGTCAATAAAGCGAGATTATTAGAAAAGATTGCTGAACTGGTTAAAGATAAGAAAATAGAAGGAATTTCTGCCTTACGCGATGAATCAGATAAAGATGGTATGCGTATGGTTGTGGTTTTAAAACGTGGTGAAGTACCAGAAGTGGTCTTGAATAACCTATACAAGCAAACGCAAATGCAGACAGTATTTGGCATCAATATGGTTGCTATTGTTGATGGCCAGCCGAGATTGTTAGGGTTAAAAGATATTTTGGGGGCTTTCATCCGCCACCGCCGAGAAGTGGTGACACGTCGTTCATTATTTGAATTACGTAAAGCACGTGATCGTGCCCATATCTTAGAAGGCTTGGCGACAGCCTTAGCGAATATCGATGAAGTGATCGAGTTGATCAAATCGTCTCCAAACCCATCAGAAGCGAAAGCGGCTTTATTAGCTCGCGGCTGGGGATCTGAAATGATCCTAGAAATGCTAGGTGCTGCAGGAGCAGAAGCATCACGTCCGGAAGGCTTGGATGTAGAATTAGGTTTAGTGGAGGGTTTTTATCATCTATCAACGACACAAGCCCAAGCCATTTTGGATATGCGTTTGCATCGTTTAACCGGTCTCGAACAAGATAAGATTTTAGAAGAATACCGTGAAGTGCTGGATGAAATCGCTAAGCTATTAGCCATTTTAAGCGATCCAGATAATTTAATGGCAGTCATTCGCGAAGAATTAGTCAAAGTCAGAGAAGAATATGGTGATGAACGCCGTACAGAAATCTTAGATGTTCATCTTGATCTGACACTAGAAGATCTTATCAATGAAGAAGAAATGGTGGTCACTTTATCGCATGCCGGTTATGCCAAAACACAACAGCTCGATACTTATCAAGCACAACGCCGTGGCGGTAAAGGTAAATCAGCGACCTCAATGAAAGATGAAGACTTTATTGAACATCTCTTCATTGCCAATACCCATGACACCTTATTGTGCTTTTCTAGTGCTGGTAAGGTTTATTGGAAAAAAGTATATGAACTGCCTCAAGGTGGTCGAGCCGCCAGAGGCAAACCGATTATTAATTTATTGCCGCTAGAAGAGGGTGAAAAAATTAATGCCGTGTTAGCCATTCGTGAATTTGAAGCTGATAAATTCATTTTCATGGCCACTGAGTCAGGTACAGTTAAGAAAACACCATTAGTGGATTATTCACGCCCAAGGGCTAACGGTATTATCGCGGTCGATTTAAAAGAAGACGATAAGTTAGTTGATGTGGCGTTGACGACCGGTGAATCAGACATCATGTTGTTTAGTTCAGGCGGTAAAGTCATTCGCTTTGACGAACGTGATGTTCGCTCAATGGGACGTGTTTCTCGGGGTGTGCGTGGTATGCGTTTACCAGAGAAAGAAAAAATCATTTCGTTGATTATCGCCCACGAAGAAGATGGCGCGATCCTAACAGCGACAGAATATGGTTTTGGTAAGCGGACACACTTAGCTGAATACCGTGTTCAAGGTCGCGGTGGTCAAGGTATCATCTCAATTCAAACCTCAGAACGTAATGGTAATGTGGTCGGCGCAGTTCAAGTTCTCGACGAACATCAAATTATGCTCATCACAGATGGTGGCACACTAGTACGTACACCGGTTAAAGATGTTTCGATCGTGGGTCGAAATACGCAAGGTGTTAAGTTGATTAATCTAACCAAGAAAGAGAAGTTAGTGGGTCTTGAGCGTGTGTTAGAAGTAGAAGACGAAGATGATCTGGAGCCTAGCGACAGTGAAACAGCTCCAGAAACAGCAGACGAATAAGTGACTATGATGAATACGATAATGCGATGGCAACGCTAGGTTGAAGAAGGATAAACGAATGAGTGAAAAGCAAGCCTTGCAAGACATTCGACAACAGATAGACGAGCTCGATCTGCAAGTTCAAGCCTTACTCAATCAACGTGCTGACATGGCACAAGAAGTTGCGCGTATTAAAACAGCCAATGGCGAGCAAACCGACTTTTATCGGCCAGAGCGGGAAGCGATGGTATTACGCCAGGTCATGGAAAGAAATAAAGGGCCACTAGATGATAAAGAAATGGCCAGACTATTTCGCGAAATCATGTCAGCCTGCCTAGCGGCAGAAAAACCATTACGAGTCGCTTACTTAGGGCCAGAAGGGTCTTTCACTCAAGCAGCAGCATTAAAACAATTTGGTGGATCCGTACAGCCACAGCCACTTTCTACGATAGCAGAAGTGTTTCACGAAGTTGAAGTAGGTAATGCCAGCTATGGTGTTGTACCGGTCGAAAATTCAACAGAAGGCATGGTCACTCACACCTTGGATGAGTTCATTGACACACCTCTCAAAATCAATGGTGAAGTTTCCTTACGTATTCATCATTATTTGCTCAGTAAAGAAACGCAATTAGACAGTGTTAAAACGATTTATGGTCATCCACAAGCACTCGCTCAGTGTCGTCAATGGTTAGCAACACATTGCGCTAATTGTGAGCAGATACCAATGAGTAGTAATTCTGAAGCGGCTAAAAGAGTATCGGGTGAACAGCATGCCGCAGCCATAGCCGCCAATCGCACGGCTGAAATTTATCAGTTGGAAACCTTAGCGAGTAATATCGAAGACGAGGCGGACAACACAACGCGTTTTCTAGTTATTGGTCAGCAAGATATCGGTTCTTCTGGCGATGATAAAACCGCTTTATTGGTATCAACAAAAAACCAACCGGGTGCTTTACACACCTTACTGGAACCCTTAGCGCAAAGTGGTATCACAATGTCACGTATTGAATCTCGCCCTTCACGTAAAGGCGTATGGGAATATGTCTTTTTCATTGATATAGAAGGTCACCGTGACAACGCCGAGATAGCAGCAGCATTGGATAAATTAGAACAAGCCTCTTCAATGTGTCGTGTATTGGGCTCATATCCTAGGGCCGTACTGTAATGGAATTATTACTTGCCAACCCGAGAGGTTTTTGTGCCGGTGTCGATCGTGCTATCGAAATAGTTGAAAGAGCGATAAAGTTATTTGGATCACCGATTTATGTCCGTCATGAAGTCGTTCATAACCGATTTGTGGTCAATGACCTTAAGAATAAAGGTGCGGTATTTGTCGAAGAAGTCGAAGAAGTACCTGATAACGGTATTTTGATTTTCAGCGCGCATGGCGTATCGAAACAAGTGCAGGAACAGGGTAAGCAGCGAGGACTAAATGTGTTTGATGCGACCTGCCCATTAGTAACAAAGGTACATATGGAAGTAGCAAGGTTCGAAAAACAAGGTAAAGAATGTATCTTAATAGGCCATGTAGGTCATCCTGAAGTGGAAGGGACAATGGGGCAATACACATCTGATGAAGGGGGCATGTATTTAGTGGAAACCCCCGAGGATGTGGCTAATTTGACCGTCAAGAATCCAGATGACTTAGCATTTGTGACACAAACAACCCTATCCGTCGATGATACTACAGTGGTCATTGATGCGTTAAAAGCACAGTTTCCTAAAATTGAAGGTCCTCGCAAGGATGATATTTGTTACGCAACTCAAAACCGCCAAGACGCTGTGAAAAGACTAGCACAGCATTGTGATGTGGTGATGGTGGTAGGATCAAAAAATAGCTCGAATTCTAATCGCCTTCGTGAGTTATCGGATAAGCTTAATACAACGGCCTATTTGATCGATAATGCACAAGAAATTGAATCAGGTTGGTTAGAAAATGTGTCAACAGTAGGGCTAACGGCCGGTGCATCTGCGCCAGAATTATTAGTTCAAGATGTCGTAAATCGCTTAGAAGAATTAGGTGTGATACAAGTGAGCGAATTAGATGGGCGGTCTGAAAAAATAGAATTTTCATTGCCTAAAGAGCTCAAAGTGGATATTTCAGCGCTGTCACATTAAGTTATGTCATCTCTTCCTTTCCTGCCAGTTTTTCTCTGGACTGATATTCTCATTTATCTTTTGCTAGCAGTTATTTTGCTTGCAGTTCTGTCGATTCGAAAACATGCTCACCTAAAAGCGCCATGGAAGTCTGTATTACAACGTAAACGTGGTGTGATATCGCTGATGATTTTACTGTGTTATGTCGCGGTAGGATTATTGGATTCATTCCATTTTCGCTCAGCAATTGAGAACGATAAATCAACAGAAGAACAACACTATGCGACAGAGGTGCTTGCAGTATTAGATCTCGTCATTATGCCGCTAAGAGAACAAGTGGAGAAAACCTATTCTGCGCCTTTTGCAACCCGTTCATTTGTCAGGGAGATGCACCAAGCAGATAAAACGCAATTGAACTATGATTATGCCAAGCTCCAGTATGCGGGATCTCATTTATCATCAGAAGAGGATAAATGGCCTGATATTCAAGCCACTGTGTTAAGCACATCAGCCAAAGCCAGTATACTCTGGCTCTTATTAGCAATTACTTTCATCTTGCTGTTATCCAAAAAACGTAATGTAACATGGCGTGAACAAACACTCCGTATGGTATCAGGGCAATCTCGTTACCCATTGCGAACGGTACTATTGATGTTGTGGCTGATTATAATGACAGTCTGGAACATCGCAGCATTAAGCGTTGATTACCATGTATTAGGTACAGATAAAGTAGGGCAAGACGTACTTTATCAATCGCTTAAAAGTATTAGAACAGGGTTGGTTATTGGCACATTAACAACATTGGTGATGTTGCCATTGGCTGTATCAATGGGTATTGCTGCGGGTTATTTCCGTGGTTGGATAGATGATGTTATCCAGTATATTTATACGACACTCAACTCCATTCCTGGTGTGTTATTGATTGCTGCAGCCGTCTTGATGTTGCAAGTGTATATGAATAACCATCCTGAAAATTTTGTCACGATTGCTGAACGGGCAGATATGCGCTTATTGTTTTTGTGTATTATTTTAGGGGTCACTAGTTGGACAGGCTTATGTCGTATTTTACGAGGTGAAACCCTGAAATTGCGTGAGGCTGAATATGTGTTGGCTTCCAGAGCATTAGGCACAGGTAATTTCAACATTTTGCGTCGCCATATTATGCCAAATTTGATGCATATCGTTATGATTGCCGTGGTATTGGACTTCAGCGGTTTAGTGTTAGCTGAAGCGGTTTTATCATATGTTGGTGTGGGTGTTGATCCTTCAATGATCAGTTGGGGAAATATGATTAATAGTGCACGTTTAGAAATGGCACGTGATCCAGTTGTTTGGTGGTCATTGACAGCGGCATTTATTTTTATGTTTGTGCTGGTGTTAGCAGCAAATTTATTTGCCGATGTTGTGCGCGATGCCTTTGATCCACAGTCACAAAAAGCAGCATGACGACATTACTCAAAGTCACTTATCTAACAACACACATTGGTTCCGAAACACGGCCAGTTAGACCTGTGGATGAGATCAGTTTTAGTGTTGAAAAAGGTGAAACATTCGCATTACTAGGGGAGTCAGGCTGTGGCAAGTCAATGACCGCCCTGTCATTGCTACGTTTAAACCCACAGCCAGTCAGTCGTATTGTTAGAGGAAAAGTCGAACTAGCAGGTCAAGATTTATTAAACTTGTCTGAAGCAGAAATGGAACATATTCGTGGCCGACGTATTGCCATGATTTTCCAAGAGCCGCAAAGCTCATTAAACCCCGTTTTATCAGTGGGACAACAGATTGGTGAGGCTCTGCAATGGCACTTTGATATCAATGGCGAGGCCCTACACAACCGTATTGTCGAACTATTATCGTCGGTTGGCATTCCAGACCCGCTGCAGAGAATCAAAGCATACCCACATCAATTATCAGGTGGTATGAAACAAAGGGTAATGATTGCGATTGCTTTAGCGGGTGAGCCAGAACTTCTGATTGCTGATGAGCCAACGACAGCGTTAGATGTCACGATTCAAGCACAAATTTTGGATCTGTTAAAACAGATTCAACGTGATACGGGCATGGCAATCTTATTGATAAGTCATGATTTGGCGGTCGTAGCACAAATGGCCGACCATGTTGCGGTTATGTACGCAGGACAAATTGTTGAGACAGCGCCTAGAGAGGATTTCTTTCAACAAGTTAATCATCCATACAGCCAAAAACTATTTGAAGCATTACCGACAGAACAGAAAAGACAACAACAATTAACCGTCATTAAAGGCAATGTACCAGCCTTAGACACCGTTTTTAAGGGCTGCCGTTTCGTAGAGCGATGCGATAAGGCAATAACGCAATGCGATCAAACCCCGCCAAAATGGTATCAAGATGAACAACAAGGTGTGCGATGTCATTTATATGATCCATCAGACAATCTAATTAGCGATCAAAAACAAAACGAAAATGCACCTTCGGTGCTACAGTCGATTCCGTTTGAGCAAAAACCCGTCTTAGTATTAGATGATCTACAGGTACATTTTCCGATCAAGAAAGGCCTATTACAACGCACAGTCGGCCAAGTCAGAGCTGTCGACGGTGTAAACTTACAATTGAGACAAGCTGAAACGGTGGCCCTAGTGGGCGAATCGGGTTGCGGTAAAACAACCGTTGGTAAAGGCATATTGCAGCTAGTCAAGGTGACAGGTGGTCAAGTGGTTTATCACGACAAGGTGCTAAACAAATTGACAAACAGTGAATTAAGATCACAACGCAACGCGCTACAAATTATCTTCCAAGACCCTTATGCGTCAATGAATCCTAGAATGACGGTCTCACAAGTCATTGAGGAAGCGATGCTGGCAGGCCCTGCGACTTTAAATGCCAATGAACGTACTGAACGTATCGTACATTTACTTGAGCGAGTAGGTTTAGATGCACAATATAAGCACCACTATCCACATGAGTTTTCAGGCGGCCAACGTCAACGTATTTGTATCGCTAGAGCATTAGCAGCTGATCCTAAAGTGTTAATCTGTGATGAACCAACCAGCGCATTAGATGTGTCTGTACAAGCACAAATTTTAAATTTACTACGCGAATTACAACAAGAGTTTGATTTAAGTTACTTCTTCATTACGCATAATATCTCGGTGGTTGAATATCTCGCGCATCGCATTGCCGTGATGTATTTAGGTCGTATTGTTGAGCAAGGCAGTCGTAATGAAATATTGAAATCACCTAAGCATCCCTACACACAAGCCTTATTAGCTGCAGTCCCTAAGCTAGAAGGCGGTACCGAACGAGAAGTCATTAGATTAGAGGGTGAGCTACCTTCACCAGGCAATCCACCACAAGGCTGCCACTTTCACCAACGGTGTCCAAAAGCGATGGCTGAGTGTAAAACAGCTTACCCAGAACCCACCCAATTATCCGCCGATCATGAAGTGCGGTGTTTTTTATATTAAGAGAAGAAATTATGAATTCACAAACACAAATTGAAATAGAAGCTGCTGCATTTCGTCGTTTAACAGCACACCTACAGGAAAATACAGATGTGCAAAATATTGATTTAATGAACCTAGCTGGGTTTTGTCGTAATTGCTTGTCTAAATGGTATTTAGCTGCAGCAGAAGAGAAGGGCATTCAGATGGATTATGACAAAGCAAGAGAAGTGATCTACGACATGCCTTATCCAGAGTGGAAGGAAAAATACCAGCGCTGAGGTTTACTTGTAAGTGCTAGACAGCTGTTGGAATTAGTGTTTGTCTGACTGAGCTTATTGACATATTGCATGTAATTTTTTTGCTAAAGCTCGCCGATCAGTTTCATCGATTTCTTGAGAGCGAAGTATAGAAACGGTATCAATGGTATCTTTGAATTAATGAACATAATGTCGACAATTATAACAAATCAATAGGTGTGAGAACAAAGCAATACGCTTAGTTAATGGTAGGTCCCTTCAATATAGTTACAGGTCTCGTCAGTGATATTTTTACATTGCAGCATTTAATTATCCTGATATTGTTCAATAGCATCGTGCACAGCAACACGTGCATGATGTAGCAGCATTCTCGCATTAGACGAAGAGATGGCTAGAATGTTAGAAACTTCATCAATTTTATAGCCTTCCATATCAACCACCGAAATAGCTGCACGCTGCATTGAGGGCAGAGCTTGGAAAGCTTGTTCGATTACTTCTTGTAATTGCGTATTGGCAAGAAGCGCTTCAGGCGTTCTGCTTTCCATGATAAGACATCACCAATCCAGTGACCGGTTTGGTCAAACTTACCTGAGGAGAAGGCTTCCCAAGCATCATTTAATGATGTGTAGCGGTTTTCACGTCGAATGCGGCTTTTTGCGCGATTACTCACGATCTGTACGAGCCAAGTTTTTATGGATGAGGCCCTTCAAAATTGGCTAGGGCTTTAATGGCAGAAACCCACGCTTCCTGTACGACTTCATCCGCAACACTATCACCAACGATCGCCCGTGCCACAGACAACATCAAATTATGATATTCTGCGATGACATACTCAAAAGCGAGGGGGTCATCAGCTACAAGATTTTGTATTAAGGTATTTTCGTCGTCACGTTGAGACTTGAAAATATTTTTATCATATCTGTAACATTTAGCTTTTTTGAATGTATAGGTTAACCAGCTTGGTCAAATTCGATCGGTTGTTTAATTTTTATTCATAATACAGGAAATTATCATGTCTATATCTTCTAATAAAAAAACAGTAGCCTTAGCAGCCAGCGCTGCATTAACAGCTGGTTTAGCTCTATCTCCAACCCTAGCGAGCGCTGAAACAAGCCCATTCGCAGTATCTGAGCTATCAAGTGGTTACATGCAGTTAGCAGGTCATCACGCTACAGAAGCAAAATGTGGTGAAGGTAAGTGCGGTGAAGGCAAATGTGGTAACGCGCCAGCTAAAGTTGGAACACAATCAGATATCGATGGCAAAGCAGCTGAATACCACGAAAAAATGAAAGCCCTTGAATCAAAATGTGGTGAAGGTAAGTGCGGTGAGGGTAAATGCGGCGCTAAATAAAACCTAAATCCAGAGCAAAACATTAAGGGGCTCTCCGGGGCCCCTTTTTATACTTAGAATCAGTATTAATAACGCACGGAATGAAGGGTGTTATCAATACTTATTTCGGGGGAGAAAGTCATGTTTATATGCAGAATGATGGGTGCAATGCAACGAGTATTGGGTACAACTAAAGCAATAGATTTTTTATAGCCACTGGCCATGTGCTTTTATCTCGCTCCAGTGATGTGGATGGCTGCGAACACCAAATGGAACCCACTGGATCCAGAGAGCTCTTAAGATTCAACAATCCAATGGTTCGGCAATCCTGACTGGGGGCTAGGCTTACCTTATACTGAACTACTAGGATATCTTGCTTGGGGGCAGAGAACTTCGGTGCTATTTTTCTTGTCATTGGTTTTACTATGCGTTGTATATCTATACCTTTGATGGTTACGATGGTTGTGACTGCGGTGACAGTCCATTGGGATAATGGCAGGTTGGCCGTTGCTGAACCGAATGCGCAATTAGAAGCAGGACGCTCTCTACTAAAAGAGCATGGTAATTGTGAGTGGTTAACTGATACGGGTAACTTCGTTATTTTAAATAATGATATTGAGTTTGCGACAACTTATTTCATTATGTTACAGGCTTATTTTTCATGGGAGCCGGCAAATATTTCAGTCTCGATTATTGGATAGCAAAAAAGTATATGGATTCATTAAGAGGAAACGGCCATGCAAATTAAAAAGAATAAACTCGGCTTATTGAAAGATCATGATGTGACCGATGAAAAGCTGTATCTGAATCGCCGACAATTCGTAAGTAAAGCTGCCTTATTGGCGACAGGGATAGCATTACCTTCTGTCGCGAGTGCAGTACCTGTGATAGAAGCACCAGAACCCAAATATACCGATTTATTAACCAGCCCATTTTCAGCGACTGAAGAACTGACAAAATATCAATCTATTGTCAGCTATAACAACTTCTATGAATTTGGCGTGGGCAAACAAGATCCTGCAAAAAACACGACTCAGTTCCCAGATAAATCTGAACCATGGCGCGTTGTCATTGATGGTGAATGCGATAGTCCAGGTGAGTATGATTTAGATGATTTAATGAAGCCATTGTCATTAGAAGAACGGATCTACCGTTTGCGTTGTGTGGAAGGTTGGTCGATGGTGATACCTTGGGTAGGTTTTTCATTGGCGGATTTGTTAAAGCAGGCTAAGCCTAATTCAAAAGCAAAATATGTCGAATTTAATACGCTCTATAACCCACAGCAAATGCCAGGTCAGCAGAGTACAGTATTGCAATGGCCTTACGTTGAAGGCCTTAGAATAGATGAGGCGATGAACCCATTGTCTTTTATTGCAACAGGCTTATATGGCAATGATTTACTAGGCCAAAACGGCGCACCGCTTAGACTGGTTGTGCCGTGGAAATATGGTTTCAAAAGTATTAAATCGATTACCCAAGTTCGTTTTGTAGAAAAGCAACCTAAGTCCTCTTGGATGATAGCAACGCCATCAGAGTATGGGTTTTATTCCAACGTGAATCCAGATGTATCACATCCGCGTTGGAGCCAATCACGTGAACGACGTATAGGTGAGTTTTTAAAACGCAAAACAGAACTGTTCAATGGTTATAAAGAACAGGTATCTCATTTATATACTGGAATGGATCTAAAAAAACATTTCTAATGTTTTTGTACTATCATGCGTTATCAGATATTCAAAATAGGCCTCTCCATTGTCAGTCTGCTACCCGCAATAGCATTAACACTCGGGGCGATAAATGATGAATTAGGGGCCAACCCGATCGAAGTGCTGACGCGAGACACGGGGGAATGGGCATTGCGGTTTTTGCTGATAACGCTAGCGGTGAGCCCCCTGAGGTTATCAGTTGGATGGCATTTTTTAGCGGCTGTTAGACGAATGCTGGGACTATATAGCTTCTTCTACGCCGTTATACATATGTTGCTCTATCTGTGGTTAGATCAGTTTTTCGACCTGAGTGACATTATTGAAGACGTTATCGAGCGACCATTTATCACCGTTGGGTTCATCAGTTTTCTTGCTTTAATCCCTTTAGCCTTGACCTCAAATGATGGCATGATAAAACGCTTAGGAACCCAGCGCTGGAACAAGCTACATCGGCTTGTTTACTATATTGCTATCGGAGGCGTTGTTCATTTTTATATGTTGGTCAAAAAAGATATCACCGAACCACTTGTTTATATTGCGTTACTGGCTGTTTTATTAGGTATACGCCTTTACCGATATAGCCGCAGGACATGGATTTCAGTATAGAGTAGAAGCGTTGCTCGCCGATTTTTGCTAATTAGCGCTCAAATTTATCTGAAAAAATCACCAAAATCGTTGATTTAGTCAGTTGTAGCAGCACTATACGTATAAATCCCAATAAAAACTGTTACAATATCCCGCTGTTTATAGCGTTACTATTTTGAAGGTGTTTATGACTGATTTTGTTGATAACGATCCACAGGAAACCCAGGACTGGTTGGACTCATTAGAGTCTATGATTGAGGTAGAAGGTGGAGAAAAAGCACATTACATTCTAGAAAAACTGATCGATTCAGCGCGTCGTTCCGGCGTTAACTTACCTTATAGTGCGACAACCGCTTATGTGAATTCTATTCCTGTTGATCAGCAACATCGCATTGCGGGTGACCAAGAGATTGAACACAAAATTCGTTCATACATTCGTTGGAATGCCATGGCAATGGTGACCAAAGCTAACTTGAAGCCAGGTGCAGTTGGGGGGCATATTGCCAGTTTCTCTTCAGCTGCAACATTATATGATGTGGGTTTCAATCATTTCTTCAAAGGCGATAATCATGCTAAAGGGGCAGATTTAGTCTTTTTTCAAGGTCACTCATCACCAGGTATCTATGCACGCTCTTTCTTAGAGGGACGTCTATCAGAACAACAATTATTAAATTTCCGTTTTGAAGCTGATGGAGAAGGCCTATCTTCATACCCTCATCCATGGTTAATGCCGGATTATTGGCAATTCCCAACCGTTTCAATGGGGTTAGGGCCATTATTGGCTATTTACCAAGCGCGATTCATGAAATATATGGATCACCGTGAAATTAAACCGACAGAAGGCCGTAATGTCTGGGCTTACCTAGGTGATGGTGAAATGGATGAGCCAGAATCATTAGGGGCTATAACCTTAGCTGGCAGAGAAAAGCTCGATAATCTTAACTTTGTCGTTAACTGTAACTTACAACGTTTAGATGGACCTGTTCGTGGTAACGGTAAAATTATCCAAGAGTTGGAAGGCATTTTTCGTGGCGCGGGTTGGAATGTCATTAAAGTCATTTGGGGCAGTGAGTGGGATAGTTTATTAGCCAAAGATAAAACAGGTTTATTGCTTAGACGGATGGAAGAAGTCGTCGATGGTGAGTACCAAAACTATAAATCAAAAGATGGTGCCTTCGTTCGCGAACATTTTTTTGGAAAATATCCAGAATTATTAGAATTAGTATCGGGTATGTCAGATCAAGATATCTGGCTTTTGAGCCGTGGTGGTCACGATCCGAGAAAGATTTATGCAGCGTATAAAACAGCAACAGAACATAAAGGACAACCCACAGTCATTTTAGCCAAAACGGTTAAAGGTTACGGTATGGGTGAAGCGGGAGAGGGTCAAAATACCACTCATTCGCAGAAAAGCATGACTGTAGATCATATGAAACGTTTCCGTGATCGATTCAAAATCCCTGTGACAGATGAGCAGATTGAAAAAGATGTGCCATTCATTACACTAGAGAATGATAGTCCTGAGAAACAATATTTATTAGGGCGTCGTGAAGAGTTAGGCGGTTTCTTACCAAAACGTAACCATGCCGCCCCCGGACTAAAAGTACCGGATCTCAAAATCTTTGATGCAGTATTAAAGTCTAGTGGCGATCGTGAGATTTCAACGACCATGGCTTTCGTTCGTATTCTTACCGCATTGATTCGTGATAAAGAAATTGGCAAAAACATTGTCCCAATCGTGCCGGATGAAGCACGTACTTTTGGTATGGAAGGCTTGTTCCGTTCTGTCGGTATATATTCTTCATCTGGTCAAATGTATGAGCCAGAAGATTCTGGCAAAGTCATGTGGTATCGAGAAGATACCAAAGGCCAAATTTTACAAGAAGGGATTAACGAAGCAGGGGCAATGGCTGAATGGATCTCAGCTGCGACAGCGTATTCAAACTACAACGTCAGTATGGTGCCATTCTATATTTACTACTCTATGTTTGGTTTCCAGCGTATCGGTGATTTGGCTTGGTTGGCTGGTGATATCCAAGCGAAAGGCTTCTTATTAGGGGCTACAGCCGGTAGAACATCATTAAATGGTGAAGGCCTACAGCACCAAGATGGTCACAGTTTGATTCAGGCGGGTACTATTCCAAACTGTGTCAGTTACGACCCAACCTATGCTTATGAAATGGCCGTTATCGTTCAAGACGGTATGCGTAGGATGTATGAAGATCAAGAAAGCGTGTTCTATTACGTTACTGCAATGAATGAGAACTACACACATCCGGCAATGCCAAAAGGTGCAGAGCAAGGCATCCTAAAAGGGATGTATAAGCTAAAAACAGGTGGCAAGCACAAATTAAAAGCTCAATTGTTAGGTAGTGGTACGATTTTACGAGAAGTTGAAGCCGCTGCTGAATTACTAGAGTCTGATTGGTCAGTCTCTGCTAATGTCTGGAGTGCAACTAGCATGAATGAGCTGGCCAGAGATGGTATGGCTGTCGATCGTGATAACCGATTTCATCCAGCACAAGACAAGCAACGCAGCTATGTGCAAGAATGTCTAGACGAAGAAGAAGGCGTTGTGATCGCTTCGACGGATTACATGCGAATGTATGCTGAGCAAATACGTCCTTGGGTGAAAGCACCTTATACTGTATTGGGTACAGATGGCTTTGGTCGTTCAGATACCCGTGAAAGGTTGAGAAGTTTCTTCGAAGTTGATCGTTACCATGTTGTTGTGGCGACGCTGAATACATTGGCATTAGAAGGCCAGGTTGAGGTGGCAGTCGTTGAAAAAGCGATTAAGCAATATAAGATTAATGCTGATGTAATTGCACCAGTCAAGGGATAAAAATGGCAGAGTTAATTGAAATAAAAGTACCTGATATCGGTGACTTTGATGAAGTGGAAATCATTGAAGTACTAGTAGCTGAAGGCGATAGCGTTGAAGTAAACCAAGACATTATTACCTTAGAATCTGATAAAGCAGCAATGGAAATACCATCTCCTGCCGATGGTGTGATTAAAGAATTAAAAGTCGCTGTGGGTCAAAAAGTAAAGCAAGGCGATGTTATCGCTTTAGCTGAAGCGGCATCTACAACTACGACAGAAGCATCATCACCGGTCAAGTCTGCACCAGCTGCAATCGCCACGCCATCGCCTGAAGCCGTACCTGAAGTTGTAGCAGGTGGTCTAATTGATATTGAAGTGCCCGATATTGGTGATTTTGATGAAGTTGAAATTATCGAAGTCCTCGTCTCGGAAGGTGATAGCGTTGATGTGAATCAAGATATTATTACGCTAGAGTCCGATAAGGCAGCGATGGAGATACCGTCGCCTGTCGCAGGTACGGTAAAACAGCTTAAAGTCGCTGTTGGCGATAAAGTGAAACAAGGCGATGTTATTGCCATTGCTGAAACCAGTGCAGTATTGTCTACACCGTTACCAGCGACTGAAACAATACCAGTCAGCTCAGGTAAAGAGACTGCAGCGGCGATTGTCGCAGAAGCCTTAAGCAAACCAGCACCAGAAATCGAACCAGAGCCCGAATTAGCGCCGTTCGCCCCCGACAGTAAATCAGGAATCAAACAAGCGCATGCATCACCCTCCGTACGTCAGTTCGCACGTGAGTTAGGTGTAGTCTTGAGCCAAGTAGGTGGAACAGGGGTTAAAGGCCGCATTACAAAACAAGATGTTCAAGGCTTTGTGAAACAAAAATTGAATGCACCTGCAGCTACAACAGGTGGCAGTGCGATTCCACCTGTACCGATTGTTAATTTTGAGAAATTTGGCGAGATAGAGTCGGTTGAATTACCAAGGATTAAGAAAATCTCTGGTAAACATCTTCATGCATGCTGGTTAAACATTCCACATGTCACACAATTTGATGAAGCGGATATAACAGAACTAGAACAGTTCAGGAAAGCCAATAAAGAATCTGCGGCTAAACAAGGCGTTAACCTAACGCCACTCGTCTTCATTATGAAAGCGGTAGTAGCAAGTCTAAAAGTCTACCCAGAATTGAATGCTTCTTTAAGTGAAGACAAAGAACACCTCATCATAAAAAGTTATTACAACATTGGTGTTGCGGTTGATACGCCGAATGGCTTGATGGTACCTGTCATTAAAGATGTTGATAAAAAAGGCTTTTTAGAATTAGCGGGTGAATTAGGTGAAGTCAGTGCTCGCGCACGTGATGGCGCCTTAACAGCTAAAGATTTACAAGGTGGTACATTCTCAATTTCAAGTCTGGGTGGTATTGGTGGTAGTTTCTTTACGCCGATCGTGAATGCGCCAGAGGTGGCTATTTTAGGAATAGGTCGTCATACAATGCAGCCGGTTTGGAATGGTAAAGAATTCGAACCAAAACTGATGTTACCGCTGTCAGTATCATATGATCATCGCGTTGTGGATGGTGCTTTAGGTGCCCGCTTCACAACCCATCTAAACCATATGTTATCTGATATTAGAAAGGTCTTGTTATGAGCTCAATGGAAATAAAGCTGCCTGATATTGGCGACTTTGATGCGGTAGAAGTGATCGAGGTATTAGTCGCTGTTGGTGATCAGGTCGAAGAAAACCAAGATGTGCTAACACTTGAGTCAGATAAAGCGGCGATGGAAATTCCCAGCCCACATCAAGGGACAGTGACAGCGGTTAATGTTTCAGTAGGTGATAAAGTTTCCGAAGGCGACGTAATCGTAACCCTAGATGTTTCCGACACTGCTGCGCCAACAGAAATACCCAAAGCAGGACAAGCACAAGCAACCCCTGTTGAAACAACACCTGCTGCAGGATCTGCCATCGCCACAGGCAAAGGTGATGCAGACATGCATACCCAAACCCTTGTCCTAGGCTCAGGTCCTGGTGGTTATACCGCAGCCTTTCGCGCTGCAGACCTGGGCCAACAAGTCATCATGATTGAACGCCATGCCCGTATTGGCGGTGTCTGTCTTAATGTCGGCTGCATTCCATCAAAAGCCCTATTACACACAGCACAAATCATTAATGAAGCTGCTGATATGGGTGACCATGGGGTCAGCTTTGCAGCGCCTAAAATAAATATCCGTAAAATAGAATCTTGGAAAAACAGCATCGTTGATAAGCTCACAGGTGGCCTTAAAGCACTATCCAAACAACGTAAAGTCGAGATTATTCAAGGTGAGGCCAGCTTTACCGGTACCCACACCATGCAAGTTGATACCGGCGAAGGTATTAAAACCATCAGTTTCGATAACTGTATTGTTGCAGCAGGCTCTCGGGTCACTAAAATTCCTGTGTTCCCGCATGACGATCCAAGAATGATGGATTCAACCGATGCCTTAGACATAGAAGACATTCCTAAAAAGCTACTCGTGATTGGCGGCGGTATTATTGGTCTTGAAATGGCAACGGTCTACAATGCATTAGGCTCTGATATTACAGTCGTTGAACTACAAGATACTTTAATCCCCGGTGCTGACAAAGATATTGTTAAAC
>Ga0233400_1000250_pt1 | contig 27322 bp, 19 predicted proteins | sample 46DmetaG_FD_182708 | JGI IMG/M metagenome (GOLD analysis project Ga0233400, IMG submission 182708) | Seawater microbial communities from Monterey Bay, California, United States - 46D | ecosystem: Environmental > Aquatic > Marine > Coastal | place: USA: California | collected 2016-10-21
TTAAAGATAGAGTTACGCGGCAACAAGGTTATACCGCAGACGAATACGAAGTTCTACTTACTAGCGATGATATAGATTATATATCTGACAAGGAAATAGAACTTCAAAAGTCTTATGGGTATAAAGTCGACAGACAAAAATATAATTTTTTAACTAAAAAATCAAATAGAATGAAATTAAACCCTACAGACCAAACAACTACATTTCCAGTACCTGTTCATAAATTAAGAGGTAACTTAATGGATAATGTAGGATTAAAGTGGGAGACGCCTCAAGGTTATAAATTTGAAATAACTAAAGAAAATATACCCTGGATATTATTAAATGTCAAAACCTCTATGTATAATAATAACAGATGTTATATATACAATAAAGCTTTTGATAGATATATTAAAGAATCTGTAAATACAACAAATTCTACATATCCTGAAAAGTTATATTCTTATCAAGGTCAATTTGAATTAATAAGAGAATGGGCTAGCGATAAAGGTATATATACCTCAGGCGATGCTAAAACTCAATTTGTAAAACTGATGGAAGAAGCAGGAGAGTTAGCTCAAGCTATATTAAAAAACGATGAACCTGAAGTAATCGATGCTATTGGGGATATGGTTGTAGTATTAACCAATTTAGCAAAGTTAAGAGGACATAATATAGAAGACTGTATTAGCAGTGCTTATAATGTTATAGCTAAACGGAAAGGCGAAATGATAAACGGAACATTTGTAAAACAAACACTATGATAACAAAAACTGAAACAAGGCTGCAAAAAGCTAAAGAGCGGATTAGTAAAAAACCTATTAACAAACATCTTAGCTGGAGAAACAAAAGAGTAACTGGCTTTGATAAAAACTAAAATGATTATATGAATAAGCAAGAAATAGAATTTAGAGATCCAGTTGTTCACAGAGTTGTACAAAAATTTGTATCAAGATCAGACATAGGCTTTGCTAAGTACGGTGTAACATTAGAACAAGATCCGTCTAAAATGTTTGAATGGCTAAATCATTTGCAAGAAGAACTTATGGATGCTGTATTGTATTTACAGAAAGCTAAAGAAGTTTATACTACTAATCTTCAAGAAGACTTGCTAAGCGATTTAGATGTAGATTATGAAAAAATTATTTAAAAGAAAAAAAGGAAAGCGTGGACCAGTAAGAGCAAAGAAGGTATCATATGATGGTATCGACTTTGCTTCAGGTCTTGAGAAATATATGTATATAGCTTTAAGGAAAGCAAAGATAAAAGCTAAGTACGAAGGAGAGACATTTGTTTTATTAAATGGTTTTCATTTTGAAAATGAAGTTTATGAAAGACAAGCTAATGGTAAAGGTGATTACAAGAATAGAGGATGTAAACGTATCTTACCTATCAAGTATACACCTGATTTTATTGGCGAAGATTTTATAATTGAAACCAAAGGTAGAGCAAATGAGTCGTTTCCTATGAGATGGAAGTTGTTCAAACAACTTATAGTCAGGCAATTCCCAAATGTAACATTATACAAACCACAAAATCAAAAAGAATGCGACAAGACCGTAGAGTTAATCCTTTCGAAGCAAAAAGGATAGCAAGACAAAAATACGCAGAGCGCCAGATTGACAAGTTTGTTAAATGGAGCTGGGAGGCAAAAGGCAAAGTGAGATCAATAGATATAGAACAATTACACAAAAGACATAATATAAAATGTACATGAAAGAAAACGAAAACGAAACAGCTTGGGTTATAGAAGTAGGCTTTTATCCAGGCATATTATTAGGGTTTAGATCTTATATAGAAGAGGATATGGCTATACATGTTTTGTATTTACCATTTTTTGATATAGCTTTAAAAATATTCAAATAGTGGATGATAACTTAGAAAGCGTGGTGGCGGCTGTAGGCTTATTTATAGACAACGTATTAGTTGATATGAAGAATGTATCTAAGTCTACAACAAAACCCGTTATATTGGCTCATATAGATGCCTGGAAGAACGAATTAGAAACAATAAAACAATTTACAAAAACATAATGGGATTATTTGATAAAAGAGTAGCTTATAAACCTTTTGAGTACCCTGTATATTACAACGAAGGTTGGTTACCAATACAGCAAGCTCACTGGTTACACACAGAAATATCGATGCAAAGCGATATAAAAGATTGGAATGAAAGATTAACTGATAAAGAAAAAAACTTAGTAGGTAATATACTATTAGGTTTTACACAAACAGAATGTGCTGTTAGTGATTACTGGACACAAAACGTAGTTAATTGGTTTCCTAAATATGAAATACAACAAATGGCTATGGCTTTTGGCGGTAACGAAACAGTTCACGCTGTTGCTTATAGTTACTTAAATGAAACATTAGAAACTGCAGCTCCAGAGTTAATGGACTTTGAAGCATTCTTGCACGAGCCAGCAACTGCTGCTAGGTTTGAAAATTTAGTTGCTTACAATGGTAACAGTCAAGTAGGTATTGGTAGATCACTAGCTGTATTTTCAGCATTTGCAGAAGGAGTAAGTCTTTATTCTGCATTTGCAATACTGTATTCTTTTCAACTTAGGAACTTACTTAAAGGTATTGGACAGCAAATGAAGTGGTCTGTAAGAGATGAATCATTACACAGTAAAATGGGTTGTCAATTATTCCGCCATATGTGTGAAGAAAACGATCAATTACTAGATTTATGTCGAAAAGATATAATTAAAGCTGCTGAAATAATGATAGAGCTTGAATGTAATTATATTGACAAAATGTTTGAGATGGGTGATGTAGAAGGTATATCAGCTAATGATTTAAAACACTTTATAAAGAAGAGAGCAAATGAAAAATTGGTTGAACTCGGTTATGTCGACCTTGGAAACTATTTCCCATACGACAATAAAGCAGCGTCTAATCTTGATTGGTTTTATCATCTTACCGGGGGCGTCACTCATACTGATTTTTTCGCTATTAGGCCAACGGATTATTCAAAAGCTGGCGAAGATGAAGACTATGAAGATATTTGGTAATTAAAAATATAAAATAAATATGTGGAATAATGAATGGAAAAAAGGAGAAGATTACCCTGCGTGGGGTAATACGGACGTATACAAGAAGACAATATCCGGGGGATATTTACTTGACGGAGAAACGCCTAGAGAGGCATACCATAGGGTCGCTAAAACGGTTGCTCGTAGATTATATAAGCCAGAAATGGCGGAAACTTTCTTCGAGTACATATGGAATGGTTGGCTTTGTCTCGCTTCCCCAGTACTATCTAATACAGGCACTGATCGTGGCTTGCCTATTAGCTGTTTCGGGATTGATGTTGCTGATAGCATACAAGATATAGGTCAGAAGAATTTAGAGATGATGCTACTCGCTAAGCACGGCGGTGGAGTTGGTATCGGTGTAAATCAAATTAGACCCGCTGGCGCTAGAATAACAGGCAATGGAACATCAGACGGAGTCGTACCTTTCTGCAAGATATATGACTCAACAATTCTTGCAACTAATCAAGGGAGTGTCCGTCGCGGAGCTGCCTCAGTTAATATCAACATTGAACATGATGACTTCAAGGAGTGGCTTGAGATCAGGGAACCTAAAGGAGATGTTAACAGACAATCGCTTAATCTACATCAGTGCGCAATTATTGGTGATAAGTTTATGCGAAAGCTTGAGCAAGGAGATAGTGAAGCAAGATCTAAATGGAGTAAGCTGCTTAGAAAACGAAAAGCAACTGGAGAGCCGTATATTATGTTTAAAGGAAATGTTAACAAAGCAAATCCAGCAGCATATAAAGACAACGGATTAAAAGTTCATATGACTAACATATGTTCTGAAATTACATTACACACAGATGAAAACCATAGTTTTGTATGTTGTTTATCATCATTAAATTTAGCAAAGTATGAAGAGTGGAAAGACACTAATATTATATATGACTCTATCTTCTTTCTTGATGGAGTTATGGAGGAATTTATTCAAAGAGCCAAGGGACTTCGCGGGTTTGAAAATGCTATTCGATCTGCGCAGAAAGGGAGAGCACTGGGACTTGGTGTACTCGGATGGCACACCTATCTCCAAGAGAAAGGTATTCCTTTCGAAGGTTTATTATCTCAGTTTGAAACTAGGAAAATATTTTCGCAGATTAAAATTGAAAGTGAAAGGGCATCAAGAGATTTGGCCGAAATTTATGGCGAGCCTCTCTGGTGTGTTGGGACAGGTATGCGTAATACTCATTTACGGGCTATTGCTCCTACTGTTTCTAACAGCAAGCTTAGTGGTAATGTTTCTCCTGGTATTGAGCCGTGGGCTGCAAATGTTTTTACAGAGCAAAGTGCGAAGGGGACTTTCATTAGGAAAAACCCGACGCTAGTTAAACTATTAAAAAAACATAAGCTAAATACAAATGAAATATGGAATAAAATATTGGCTGACGGAGGTAGCGTACAAGATATCGATGCTTTGGATGATATCACTATGGGTCATAGCATTCCTGTTAAGGAAGTGTTTAGAACTTTTAAGGAAATTAACCAACTGGAATTAGTTAATCAAGCTGGCATACGACAGCAATATATAGATCAGTCAGTTAGTTTAAACTTAGCTTTTCCGTCTGAAGCTACGCCTAAATGGTTGAACAAAGTTCATTACGAGGCTTGGAAGAAAGGTGTTAAAACTGTGTATTACACTAGAACAGAATCTGTTTTAAGAGGTGATATAGCTGATCAAGCAATGAGTGAAGATTGTTTGGCTTGTGATGGCTAAAGGCTAAAAGTTATAACTTTTTTATACATATAATAACTAATACGTATAGATAATTGAATAATGTATACATATCAAAAAAGGGGTCTCACAATGAGGCCCCTTTCTATTATAGGAATTGCAGGTATGGTACGCCTGATAATCTTTACTCCTATTTCTTTCTTTTTATATTGGATGCTCTTTTACCCATCCCGACTCTTTTCTTTTCAGCTACAGCTTTTTTCTTTTCAGCTGAAGACATTTCACTCCAAGTCTTAACAGTTTCACCGCTAATCCTTTTACTAGGTCTACACTTCTTAGTGTTTTTATTCTTAGTAGATCCACAAGGGTTACCTTTTTCGTCAGTCCATTTTTCTTTAAACCAACGCTTAAGGTTTGCACCCTCTTTTGTTTTTCTAACAAACAACGGTGACTGTCTCATTACTTTTTACCTTTATTTTTTCTACACTTAGCTATTGCTCCACTTGCATATGCTGAAGGAAATACTTTGTATTGTTTCTTTACCTTGTGGTAACATGCATCTTTTAATTGAAATGGTGATCCTTTTGTTAGTTTCATAATTTTATTTTTAATAAGTCCATAATACGTTTTGTGCTTTATCTTTATCTATATCAGCGTGAATAAAAGTTTTAGCAATACCAATTCTTTTGAATCCAACTTCTCTCAGTATACCTTCTAATTTAAATCTGTCAGTAGAATTATTACATGCAATATCGACTGCTAGACCTTTCGTATGAGATGATTCAGGAGTTCCACCTACTTTAGCGTTATGCTTTACAGTTCTATAACCTGAGTTAATAACAATAGATTTGCCATATTTTTTTCTAACAACATCAAGCATGTTAAGTAATTCTTCATTCATTAACTGACCACTTCCTTGAACATCAGGTGAATCGAACTCTTCGTATGTAAAATATTTTAGTTTCATTACTTGCTCATTCTTTTAAGTTTTTTAATTCTTTCTAATCTAGCCTTTTCTTCTTTTTCTTTTTTAGTTTTAGCTCTTGTTGCTTTTGCTTTTCTTTTACCTTCTTCTTTTCTTTTAGCTTTAGCTTCAGTTTTTATGAGCTCGTGTTCTTCATTCTCAGCACCAACATCCCAAGATCTCCAACCTAAAGCAAGAGCTACTCTTTGCCAAACGGTGTTTCTATAATCTAACGCTTCTGTTAAAGCATTTACCTCTGTTACAGCTCTATCTAAAGGTAAGTTTGTGAAACCTTCAGTTACCGATCCTAATACTTTATACGAGGGACTTAAATTAAATTTACCATCTATAGTAATATCCCAATCTCTTTTTTCAATAACATCTTTTTCAAACTTTTTTGTTTGAATAGCGCTGTAAATCTTCCTACCTTTTGATCCAATAGATGGAATTATATTAAAAAAAGCTAGTATTGTATATGCATGATCGGCCATAAATTCCTTTTCTTCTTGCTTATTATACTCCATAGCGAGGTTTTTAATCATAGATATACCAGCGCCTGGTAAACCAAATCCTCCTTTTAAAGTAGTATCAATCATACCATTTATTATTCTACTCTGCTTTGTGCTATACACTTTTCCATACTTTTCTAGTTGTTCTTCTTCAGTAAGCTCATCATCCTCCTCTTCAAATCCAGGTATTAAAGCAAATAAAGCGTTTTGTAATGCGGAAAATATAACATTTTGAATAGTGCCATAATATATAATTTTACTAAAATTAGAAAAATTACTTTGTGCTAACGTTTGACCAGGAGTTCGTCTTCTATTTTTTATATCTAAAGCAGCTTTCTTTATAGATCTATTTAATTGTATAGGTGTATTTTGAAATGCTAAAAGTAATCTACCAGCTGTACTTGCTTGATCAGATGATATCAAAGCGGGGTCACCAGACTGCTGAGTCTCTTCAGATATTTGACTAAAATCTTTAAAAGCCATTTCCTCTGCTTGCTCTTTAGTGTATAAAGCTTCACCGTCCTCATTTACTTTTTTCAGGTAAGATTTTATTCTATTTCTATAAAATGTAGCGCCACCTGCTGCAATAGCAAAACTATCTGCCATTTGTGTTGGGGTAAATCCAATTTTTAGCAAGTAACTCAACGCGGCTGTTGCTTTATTCCTAGATCCTTTAACTGCTCTTGCAATCTCAGCTTCATTGACGTCACTTTTTAAACCAGCTCTTCTTTGTTTAAGCTTAGACGAATTAAATAATGTTGCAAAATCAGACCAGTATTGTTTTTGATTAGCGAATGCTGCCGCTGCTTTCAAAGGGTTATTATCTGACCAATTAATAAAGTTTACTGTTGACAATGTTTGTAGTAATGCTGATCTTCTATTGAAAAACATTATCGCTCCAATAGAATTGTTAATCCAGGTATTCCACCTATTGGTATTATCAGTAGTAGAAGACGGTCTATTTGTACCGTTTTCCATTCTGTATAAAATATCTTCTAACGCATCTCTAGTGGCTTTACCATAACCAGCCTGTACTTTATTAAGATTTTCTTTACTGAATATTATACCTGCATTTTCAATAAATTCTGATAAAAATTCTTTTCTACCTACTTTTTCAGTTAAATTATTTAAATCAGACAGTATAGTTTCTGCATCCCAAAAATCTCCAGGCTTAGCCCACTTAGGTCTTTTTGCTATTTGTTGCAACTTTCTAGCATATTCACTCAAATCAGCATTATCATTTACATAATCAACTAGCTTTTTTTGCTCTACTTCAGATATGCCTGGTATTTCATATCCAGAAGCATTCCATAGAGCAACTCTTATAGCTTGATCGTGTGTAAATTCAGTCCCTGGTACAAGTTTACCAAGTTTCTTTATAACAGGTTTCATTTGTTTATTAAGTGCTCTAAAATCGTCTTTAAACGCTTGCCTAGTTTCTTCAATAGCTCTTATACCTTTAAAGTATGGATCTATTAAAGTATCTTGAAAGAACTTTTGATCAGCTTCCCCTTGCTTTCCTTTACCAGCAAAAGTATAAGAAGTTAACCCTTTGAAATCATCAAGGGATGAAGGCATGAAGATTTTATATTTACCTTTTTTCTGTCCTCTTCTATTTGCTATTGTTTTGCTAATAGTTTCATCTGCAGCAATACCTGTTTTTCTTTCTAGCATTTTATTGAACGTACTGTTCATTGTCTTGCTAAATTTAGTATCAGGTTTATAAACTTTACCTTTTGGATCTAAAACTTGTATGCTTTTAGAAAACTTGGTAGATTCTAAATTATATTCTTTATCTGTTTTTCTATATCTTTCTTTGTCATTAAGCCCTTCTTCTTTTGCTGCTTTTAAATCTGCGTCAATTTTTTTATCAACCAAATTAACATAAGCTTTGTCTAAAAAACTTTTAGTTTCTTTTGCTTTAGCCTCGCTGTAGTTATTTGCTAAATTTTGATAAGCTTTATATATAGAGTAAGCTTCGGTTTCATGTTCTAGTATTAAATCTGATACTTTTAATTCCTTATAATTTTTAACAAATTTACCTATTTTAGATGATTTTCTTATTGGTCCTCTTTGATCAGCATACATCAAAGCAATCCATCCATTAAGAGCTGCGGTATTACCACTTTCTACACCTTCCTTAATAGTATCAAGCATATAAGTCTTAGATTCTTCAGCTTGTTCATTTATAGTACTGGCTCTAGATTCAAAGTTCTTTTTAATATCAGTAATGTCTTGTAAATTAAATAATCTAACTTTGTTGTGTGTTATATAAGATTTTTTGCCATTATCTTTATAAATTACATCAAATCCGTATTCTTTAAGCTTAATGCCTTGAGATTCAATGAGCTCAAATGCATCAACGTTTCTATAAATTTTATTTATTTTTTCAGTTCTTATAACCCTACTATCCAATTTAAACCAATCTTTTATAGCTTGTATTATTTTTTCACGATCACCTTTGCTTTTATTTATATTATTTTTTAAATTATCTAAAGAATATTCAAAACCTATAACTTGTTTTTCGTATTTCCATAAATCTCTAGTTACAGCTTTATGAAAAGTATTAAATATTTCTTCAGAAGATATTGTATTACCTGTATTTTTAGCTATAAGATTAAGTATTTTAATTCTAGCTCTGTTAGCTATATTTGTAATACGATATGTATCAATGGTTTTTGAATACAATTCTTTTAATAAATCTTCTACTGTTTGTACTTTTTCTAATTTATTTAATAAGGTTTGATTTAAAATATATTCTATATCACTATTATATTCAGGGTTGTTAGCTTTTATGTTTTTTATTTCGCTATTTAGTAAACTTTCTATGTTAGATTTACTTTTTGCAGACATACTAAACTTAACCGTACCTCTATCTGCATCTTTAATTACTTCATTCACAAAATTATCAGCCAAGACTACTCCTTTAGCTTCTTGATTTCCTTCAAAAGCTTTACTTATCGCAGAGTTTTCATTTTTAATTTCTTTTGTAAATATTTCAAAAGCCATTTCTTCAGCTATTGCTTTACCTAAAGCTTCTCTTTTTCCTCTAATAAGTTTACCTTTCTCATCAATAAATAAACCTACGAAGTCAGCGTCAGAGACTTTATCAGCAGGTACTCTTCTAACTATCTCATTACCAGCAGTTGCCCCTCTAACTAATGTTTTTTCACGATCAATCTTTTGACCAACCCATTCTGGATATGGTACAAAGTTTGGTATAAACTCTTCTTGAACTATTTCTTTACCACCAACATTTACAGTTACTTTTTTACCAGTAAACTTCCCACCAACAGACTTTTCAATTGCTTGAGGAATACCCCCGCTAACTTTTTTACCGCTGTCTTTACCCATTAAAAAAGTAGTAGTCATGTTTTCTATGATAGCTTTCTTATTCTTTATAAGATTCTTTTCATAAGTACCATCCTTTAACTTACCTAGTCTTTGAATAACAATTTTAGGTGCAGCTTCAGGATCACCTACAACTTTACCTATTTTCTTTTTTATTTCTGCAATCAAAGGAGTAGTAGCGGAGTTGTCACCTCTTTTATCTGTAATCTTGCTTTCAAGGCTAGATAAAACTTTTGTTAACTTATCTGTTATAGCTGTTATAGTAAAGTTAGGTACAACATTACTTTTAGTAAGCGGCGTATATTTTCTTTTTTCAGCTTCTTGAGGTGCAGCATCTTCTCTTGCAATAACATTTTTAGCTACACTAACATCTTCTTTAAAACCACCTTCACCTTCTTTCTTAAATTTAGCTAAAGCTTCTTTTACTCTATTCCTTACACCATACTGACTACCTATTATATATCCACCTAAATCATCGTTTGATTCAGGATTAAAGCTCATTATGTTTTTCTTTAATTGAACTCCGGCTACTTCTATAAAAAAGTCATCCCAGCTTTTACCATAAACATTGTCAGCTACAACTCCGTACCCTGCAGCGATCTTTTTAATTAAAGGACTAAGCATACCATTATCAATGTTATCTATAACTTTAATAGCAACTTTTTCCTTAAAATCTTTGTTAGTTGTACCTGGAGGTACCATAGCTTTTAGTTGATCACCAATTCTTTTTTCGTTCTTCTTGGTGTCATCTTTAGTTTTATCTTTAGGTTTAGCTTCTTCTGTAGGTTTAGATAATTCTTTTTTCTTAGCTAATCTTATTTTTGTTTCTAAGTTAGTTTTAGCTGTTTGAAAATCTACTTCATTATCAAAATCAAATTCATCTAAATTATCTAACTGCTCCTGTAATTCTAGTGATTTACTAAACGCCTCTCTACCTGATTTTTTTGATTTCTTTTCTCCTTCCTTTATTTGCTTAGCTTTAACTTCGCCTTTAATAACCTTTTCAGCAAGACCTGATAGTTCACCCTTATCAAAGCTTTTTGAAAAGCTATTAATCAGAGCAAAGACATCACTACCTGTTTGTATAGAATTTATTTCTTTATTTTTGCCTTTGGGTTTTATTTTATTCCACTTATTTATTAATTTACCTTGTAAGGTTAAATCTTTTGAAATATCTACTTTAGAGACATACTCTAATATAGCAGCCATTTTTTCTTCCGCTATCTCAGCATCTGTAAAACCTTCTTCTTTTGTGTATATTTTTTCTACATTTTTAAGCTTTTCTTTTGCTCCTTTGTAGTTTTTTACAGCATAAGATTCTAAGTCGGCAACTAACCCAAGTATATCAGCATTTCCCTCTAGTAATTTTTTAAATACTGTAGCGTGCCCTACTTCGTGAAGAATAGTGGCACCCATGTTATTTTTTATAAGATTTTCATCAAGAGATAGCGCTATAGGTAAACCATTTTCAGCTCCAAAGTATTGCCCGTTAACATTATCCTCTGTCTTTTCTAAAGCAGAAACGTAGTTTTTTAACGCAGATAAATTTTCACCCTCTAGGTCACTTTCGTTTATTAGCTCGTTGATTTTATCAATAGCCTCTTTTTTGTTTTTAGCATCTACTATATTAAATTCTAACCCAGCTTTTTCAGCAGTTTCTATTTGTATTTTTTTAGCTTTTTCTTTTGCTGCTGAATTTTGGGAGGACGCTAAAACTATATTTTTTTCTTTTAAGGCTAAATTAATATTATTTGCAAGAGGCTCAATTAATCTGTCTTTAGCATCATTAGTAAGTTTTGTATTGTTATTTATTTTATCAATACCTCTTTTGCTTTTGTTAATAAAAATATCTAAGTCAAGTAATTGTCTTTTATCATTGCTGGTTAACTCATCGACTCTTTCAGCAGCTACTCCAATTCCTAATATATTTTGCTCAACTAAACCGTCTAGCTCTAATTGTAAAGCTTTTATAGCTTCTTGAGAAGAGATTTGATCAGAAGCACCTGTATTATTCTGAATTGCACTTATTTCTTTTCTAATTCTTAGTATTTCTTTACCTCTTTTATTGTATAAATCAGTTTCTGATGTAGTTCTAAATGTATTTGCAACACCTCCTACTAAAGCAGGTGCATTAAAACCTAAGCCAGACATTAACGATCCTGATATAAACGACTCAGCCAATCCATCAGACCAGTGTATATCTTCTTTATTTAATATATTTATATCAGTAAGATTATTTAAAAGCTGAGCACTAAATTCAGCACCACCCTCTTTAGCCATGTTTACACCCCAACTTTTAAAAGTGTTTTGTAATGCTTTACTTTTACTTATAACTTCAGCTGAATATTTACCTGAAATATCAAAAGCTTTACCAAAAGTTTTTTTACCAAAACCTAAATAGTTTAAAGCTCCTTTTGCTTGACTTAAAGAAACTTTTTCTGTTAAATATTCAGCTGCTCCAAACAGTATACCAGATGCATAAAATTGCGCGGGTGATATTTTTCTTTTAGGATCGTTAGCAACCTCTAAATCCATTTCATTGAACTTATTACCAGCAGCTCCAGCAGATACAGCAAATAATCCACTACCACCCAACCCGACAGTTACAGCAGTATTTACAGCTTGTTCAGAAAAAAGATCAAGCATAAATTCACCAAAGTCTTCTATGTTTTTTATCTTACCTAATTCCTGTCTTTCTTTTGTTCCTTCGTCAATTTTTTTAGTTAATTTGTATAAATTAGATACCGTTTCTTCGGCTTCCTTGCTTCCAAAAACTTTATCATAAATACCTAGCTTTGTATTTTTTAAATATACAGGTAAATTCCCTTTATCATCTCTAATATCAACCCCTGTAGTTCTTTTGATTATTTGACTAATTGAAAGTTCTTTCGCGACACTACCTAGACCGGCCATCATTCTAGTACCGGCTGAAGCTATTCTGTTAGTAGCAACATCTAAATTATTATAAGTTCTTTTTGTTAAATCGGCTAATTCAGCTGCTGTTTTAGCTTTAGTTTCTAAATTTTCTAATTTATTAAATTCATCGGCATATAAGCCATATGCTATTTTTTGATTTTGTATTAGTGTATTTGCTCTTTCTACATCTTCTTGCGTTATTTGACCTGGAAAATCAGCTTGTTTCTTACTCAAAGCATTTAATTCTACGCTACCAGTATTTAATAACGTTTCATAATCATTAATGCTTGATATTGCTTTTTCATAGTCTAACGTAGCTTTTTCTTTGTCTTCTTTAAAGCTTTCAGTTAAAATAGCTCTACCTGCAGAATATTCTAATTCTTCTTTAGTTGGAATTAACCCAAGCCCAGGTGTTCCTACAGTGGCTTTGCTTGCAAATTTTTTAAGCCTAGCAAAAGAAAATGGATTGTCTCCGTAAATGGTCTTTTCATAATCCTCTAAAACCTCTTCTCTCTTGGAATCAAAAAGACTTTTTTCTTGGCTTTTTATATATAGATTTTTAGCACGCTCTCGCCAGTCTTCTTCTGGAACATTATATATATCAACCTTAGTTTCGTTAGATATTTCTTTTTTAGCTTCATTTATAAAGTCATCATAAGGATATACTTTTATAGTAGTAGCTCCCATCCCTACTCCTCTCACAGAAGGAGCAGCATTAGCTTTTACTTTTATAGCATTTATTTCTTCCTTACTTAAACTGATTTCTTGAAGTTTTGTTTTCGCTGATAAAAGATCTTCATCAAACGAGTCAACTAATTTTTCAGTATCTCGTGAATCCGAAGGAGTATCTACCGAGGGTGATTCCGTAAAACCTGCTTGTGATGCTGTCATTGGTTGCTGCACTGCATCCGCATCCTCTACAGTGCTTGTTGGAAAATCCTGTGGTTCATCTTCAATAGCAATAGCATTTTTACTAATGTAATCTTCTATAGAAAGACCTGCTTTATCTGCAGCATTTTTTATTTCTTCTTCAGAGTATTTAAAACCGTCGTATATGTACATAGTTATTTTTTATTTAATTAAATTATTAAGGAAGCTCAGGCTTACTAAGTTTGATTTCCCCCTCTCCTTTAGGTTCAGGAAGGGCTCCCGCAAAACTAATTCCTTTTTGTCCTTTTTTTAATGGTTTAATAACATCTCTCTTTTTTTCCTTAAAATCATATCCTAACTCAAGAGCTAATGTTTCATAATCCGTAGGATCTTTAAGAGAAGACACGTTTTCCCATTTATTTCCGCTTTTTTGCTGTATTATCCAACTCTTTAAATCTTCATCCCATTTAGCTTGCACTCCTTTTACTATAGAAGAAGGTATAGTTGACGGTGTTGGATTGCCTTTACCGTCCCACTTTTGAAGTTCTTTGAACTGTTTATCAACCTTAGCAGCCATTTTTTCTAGTTCACTAGGTTTATATGTAGAACCTTTATTTTTATCTTTCTTATCTTCACTTACTTTAGCAAATATATTTTTAGATTTTTTTGTTTGACGCATCAGTGAATTTAGTAAGGCATCTTTAATTAAATCTTCTTTCCCTTTACCGGTTAAGTCATCGTCATAGTCAAGATCTGGTTTGTTGCCTTTATCAAGCGTATTATTATATAATCTTATTTTTTCCCTAGGAGATAAACCAGCTAATATCATATCAGCGTTAGGTTTTAATTGGCTTCTAAAATAATCTTCAGTAACTTTGTAACCTGTACCTTTGCCATCTTTTCCAACAAAAGCTCCTTCTGCTTCTCTGTACTCTCCAAATCTTGAAACAAAATCATTTGTATTCATAGTTATATTAATAGCTTCGGCCATTTCTTTAGTAACATCTGGAATCACAGGGGGCATTTGTGTAGTTGAAACATTATCATTTATAACACTTCCTACAAATTTTTCACCGTCTTTTGTTTTTTGGTAAACATCTAAAGAAAAAACAATCTGACCGTTTTTATTTGTTTTGTATCTAGCTTTTGTACTACCTTCTATCTGATTTGATAGAACAGCCATTTTTGCATAAAGCTCTGGGTTCTCTTTAGGATCAACAGCTCCAGGCGTACCAGGTATTTTATTAACCTGTTCCATCATAGCTTCTTGAGACATAGCGGTATTCTTTAGCATGTTAGCCATATTTTCCCCTATGTTTTCCATGCTATTAACAAAAGTTTTTTCCGAAGCTGTTCTTTTAGCAGGGTCTTTTAAAAGTATACCATTCATAACTTCAAGTTGAGTATCTAAATCTCCAAAATCTGCGGTAGGATTCTTAGACTGCGTTTGCATTATAGAGTTTTGAGCATCAGCGACTCTCTTGTCAGCTTCAGCTCTAATAGCTGCAGTTTTAGCAGCATTGTCAGCATGTATTTTATTTATACTAGATACAATACCTGTTCCAATGCCAGATAATGTTTTCTGCAAATTTTGCTCAATCTGTCCGGATTGTCTGTCTATATATTGTGTTGGATTTCTATAACTCATACTGTTAATTTTAGTTACCTGAAGGATTTCCTATAGGAGGTAAGTTTATACCCATAGGATTCATTGCCACTTGCATAGCGTAATTTGATGCACTATTAGCCATTTGTTGACCTTGTTGATATTGATCAAATGTCAAATTGTTGTTTTCAACACCCGTTGTTTGATTTTGCGACGCTAAACCAGTTACTAAACTACCTCCAAGAGAAGCTAAGCCACCTATTAATCCGGCTTGGTTTGCTCTTCTGTCAGCAGACGCTTGCATTCCCCTAGCTTGAGCTCCTGATAACTGAGCTGATACTCTATCTAACTGTTGCATTTCTCTTTCTTCTTGAGCTCCAAACATAAATTGTTTTCCTGCAGCATCTAACCCTTGAACTCTTCCTCCTTCAGCTATTTGAATACCTTGAACCCTTGCAGCTTCCTGCATTCTCATTCTATCTAGTTGTTGTTCGCCTTGAGCTCTTAGTCTTTCATTATTTGTTTCTTGTTTTTCAATACTAGCTGATACACCTTTTTTACTTTGTAAAGCTGCTTGCGCTAAAGCGGTTGCTCCTCCGGCACTTGCGCCTGTTGATCTTATAGTGTCTAAAGTGTTAGCTAGTGAAATATCGGCTTGTTCTATTTGCATTTCTGCCGCTTGTGTAGCTACGCTTAAATCAGCATAAGGATTACTTAGGGTTGAACTAAGATCTTTAGCTAGACCACTTAAATTACTAACTCCTGAATATGGATTAGTAATTTCTTGCCTATTAGCTTCTAACGTGCTTAACTTTCTTTGTAATCTAGCTTGCTCTTGTTGTGCCTGTTTTTCCGCTCTTCTTCTTCTACCGCTACCAAATATAGATCCTATAACCTGAATTCCTCCAGATATTAAAGCGGCACCAACTGCGGGAGCTATAGCCATTTGAACATTGCCTTGTCCAAAGAAAAATATTTCTAAAAATTCTATCATATTACTATTTTTTATATTTTATATTGCGTTTAACTACTAACTACGAACGTAGAATTCACGGCAAAAAGTTCTTTAGTTCCACCTGGATCTGTATTATCGTCGTTTTGTAAAGTTACAGTACAGTAGTAACCTTTTATACCGGTCATATCATCTCCGAATATAACTTCTCCAGGCATTGTCTGCCCATCGCTGTCATTAACTAAATTTGCGTAGTATTTATTTTCTTTCCTTACAAATCCAGCGTAGTCTCTATTATATGGAGGATTATTAGATCCAAAAACAGAGATATAATTAGATCTGTAAATTGGTTGATTATATGTAGAACTTGATGTTATAGGATTTATTATATACTCGCCTTCGTAATAACTGTATATTTGATTTGATGTATCTCTTAATTGCGGAGGGTTAATCCATATAGGGTTTCCAGAAGTATCTAGTTCATAACTATCAACGCCTGTTATATCTGATACGTACTGAGTAACTTCCCACCCACTACTACCTTCATAGTTTATAGTTTTAAAAACTTTACTTGTGTCTACATTTGGATTTACTACAAAAGTAACTTTTGATTTATTAGACTCACCATAAAATTCAGCTCTATCAACATTTGTGCTATTGTGAACATATAACTTGTTATCGCTACCTGATTGATTTCCTATGCTATACATTTTATTTGCTAAGCTAAAAGTAAACCTAGGTTTAAATGTAAAAAACGACGGCCACCCACGAACACTTTCATCAAATTGCAATGTGTTGTAACTTGAATTATCTGGTGTAGCGTTTGGAGGTGTACTTGGTTGTAAAGATAAAGTATACTGCTTAGTATATATATCCCATCCTCCTACTATTTTACCTGGACCAAAGCTAGATGAATCAACAGAGCTTAAATGATCTCTAAACCAGTCAATCATTCCGTAGTTTGATATTTCTGTTATTCCGTCCATAGATAATCTTAATACTGCCCCTCTATTCTTATCTACAAAGTATTTTCTATAACCGTAAGTTGCAAAGCTTTCAGGATTAGTTCCAATACCGAAATTACCAGCATAAGGAACTATTTGACCAATAACCGTTTTCAGATTACTGATTGGTACTCCACCACCTTCAGCCGTGTATATAGCGTCCTTATCAATAAGAGCTCTACTAGTTTTTTTCTCTGCTAATATAATTAAGTTAGAATCTTCAGCATATAGTTTTTGTATACTACCATTAGTTGGGTCAATTGCTTTAGTTATTTCTTTACCTACAGAAAATTGATTTGTTTGATTTATACCAGTTCTAGAATTGTATATACCTGAATATATCATTGCATTGCCTCTAACGCTACCATTAGGTTCGTCTTCAACTAAATAAGCCTTAGCTCCAAAAGAAGTAGAAGTATTATTATAACCACCTCTAATTCTAGATTCTTCTATAGCCCAGTTAACGTCTTGCTGAGGATCTGCTACTGTTCCTTGTGGCCACCCACCTTGACCGGTAGGTATACCTCTAGAACCAAACCAATTGATGCTTTTATCTCCTTCTACGCTTTTTCTTAGAGTGAATGAATTATAGTATTTTACTTCTATTAAAGCCATAATATTTATATTACATGTTTATAGGCATTTTACCTTTATTATATGTTATCTAGGTTGAGCAGATCCCTTTACTTTTAAACCAGTTGTTGGATTCATTTCGCAAGACCAAGTTCTTAAATTCTGAAATGTAGTGTTTGTAGCATTATCTCTACTAGCTCCTTCAGCCGCTAAAGCTAGCTTAGCATTGTTAGAACTGCTTGTTCCTGAATTATAAGGTGTTGTATAAGGGAACCCGTTTGTATCTTGCCCGTCATCCTCTATAGAAATATAAGATAAATATTTATCAGTGTTAGTGTTTACCTGAGTATATCCAGTATAAGGAGTTTGAAGCAACGCATCTTCATAAAATGTAGTAACGTATCTATGTATGCCTTCTCTAGCATATACTATTGTGTTATGTGTTGTTTCATTCTTAGCTAAAAAGTGACTACTTTTTAATGCTGGATTTATTTTATATCCAAAAGCAACTTCAGGGCCTAAGTCATAATAAAAATCCCCTGTCTCAATAATAGCTCCAGCACTTGCATAGTTATTTTGACTATTAGTATTACTAGCTATAGGAGCTGCACAGGACTGACAGTTGTCTTGGTTTCCACCTATCCTTTGTACTACAACTCTATATTCACCAAATTTATCTGATTCACTCGAATAAGGGCTTTTACCAACTACAGCCCATCTACCGTATTTTCCTCTTCCAAAAGCACTACCCCAGGTTCCTGAGCTGGTGTTGTTCTCAGCACCAACTCTAATCCAATTAGCCCAATTACCACTAAACCCAGGTCCTTCAGAAGATCCATAAATTATATTTTTTTCTGAAGTTATAGGGTTTGGAGATCCTCCAGGATTAGGTATTGGTAATGTAGCATTAATACCAGTGTTACTACTTATTTGAGTAGAGCTTGCGTACCCACTAACTTCGCTATTAAAAGATAATACATTTCCTTCTATATCTTTTGCGGCTACCCATGATGAACTGGAGTCTGCTCTGTATTCTATAACCCAAGATACATCGTTGTTGTTTTCAAAGTTAGGGGTATTGTTTGTACTACCAAAAACCGCATCCATATATGGCTGCAAACTAATATATGCTGTACCTTTAGTTAAAGGACCAGCTAAACTAGCGTTTGCTCCTGAAGGTATTTTATTTCTTTCAAGGTAAGAATATGGTTGACCTCCGTATTGTACTTGATTACAAGTAGAAGCATCCCCATCTCCGCCAGAACCTGTAACAGGTACATAAACAAGAGCGTCCCCGCTCGACAACGTACTTTGAGGAGTTGGGTACATTTCAGTAAATGAATTACCCGTTCCTGCTGTTATTTGATCGAAAGCATTAGTAGTTGAATCGTGAGCACTTAATATATAAGCGTAGTTTGTTTTTAGTGTTAAATTGTTTTTAATACTAAAACTACCATCAGCTAATTCTTCACCCACAACTAATTCAAAAGAACAACTATCAGTTTGTCCATCAGGGCCTGATAAAGTTACTGTTAAGTTATACCTACCATAAGCTGTACCAAAAGTAACCTCACTTATTTCTCCAATACTGCTAATTTGAAATATGTTGATAGCATTTCCATCTTGTGTTTGAGAAGATATGTTCCATTGTAATCCATCTTGATTGTTTAATCCAGCGGATAAACTGTTAGATCCATTAGATCCGTATAGTTTAAGTTGATTTGTTAAACCAATAGGTACTCTCAAGGGGGGTGGACAAGCTTTTCCGTAACTAACAATTGGCAAACCAACTTGCCCCCAGTCAGGATCGTCACCTCCAAAAGTTTCACCTCCAACAATTATTGTAGATAAATCAGTTAATATAGTTCCATAAGAACCTGTATTTAAAGTACGTACCCAAGGAGTTGGATTTGTAATATTTGGATCTCCATCTGTAGCTGTTATAGTTAAAGTAAAAGATTGAGCATCACTATTAGTTGTTTTATATATTCTATGCGCTTTATTAACTATAATAAAAGTGTCCCAGTCTTTTGCTGTAGTAGCGTTTCCGTTATAATCAATGTAGCTACCTAAGCCTCCATTAAGTATTCCTGCTATTTGTATTAATTCAAAATCAGAAGAAATGTCTACTCCTGCGCCGTCTACAACTGTTAAACTTGGATTAATTATAGTTTGTATTGGATTTGTTACAGAGTCTTCAAACTGAAATTGACCAGTAGCTACTGCTCTGAATCTACCACATTGGCCATTGGCTATTGAAGGACTGCATGTAGAAGTTGTTGTAACATCTGGTTGTAAAGGATTTCCGCTATAAACTCCAAAATACTCAGATAAATACCAATCTAAGCCAGCTAATCCTGCTATTGTTTGATTTCCGTCTGATTCTATTTGATCATTTAAATCACTTATAGTACCAGAGCTGCTAGTTTCCCAATATATATCTAACCTAGACTCCACTGGCTCTGTCTCGTAAACAGCTAAATTTTGTATATTGTATGTATTTGGTTGAGGATTTATTTGTCCAAATCTATCAGATGTACTAACTCTACCAATCAAAGGATTTGAGTCTGATTCGTAAAAAGCATCTGAAAAATCTGAAGGAATTGGATTAGTGGGATCTATATTGAACATATCAAACATGTTAGATACTGTAGAAACCGTATCAGACGATCTTGAAGGGTAATATTGTTCATTAACTACTCCAAATTTATAAGGATCTACTCCTGTTGCGACTACGTTTGAATTCTCAACCCTACCAAATAACTTTACAGAACTTCTAAACTGCTTTTGATCAGGACCCACTTCAGATAAATCTCTAGGTACTTTATTTATATTGTCGTTTAATAACGTTATATGAGAAGTTAAACCTGTTTCTAAAGTAGTGTCTTCTGGATATGCTGTTATTGATCCCGGAAGATATACATTATAGTAGTCTTGCTCTTGTTGTTTCACAACCACTTTCCAAGTGTAAAAGCCTAACGGATTATATTCGCTACTAGTAGGGTCTCCGTTGTATATGCCTGGATAAAAAGCTGACGGTATACTAGGAGGTATTTGTTCGTTTACTTCTATAAACAAAGAATCTCCAGGCCATTGTCCTATGTTCAATGTTTCTGGATTGTATGGTGAATACACTGTTGACAATTGAGCAACACTTGCACTTGCTACGGTTGTGTTTGAAGTATTTGATAATATGGTAGATGTTGTTCTACTAAACCTATCTGACAACACAAAACCAGCTTGGTAGTTTCTGTTTTGTTTTAGAGTACTATTAGGGTACTCAACAATAGCAGTGCTCCAAGAAGTTTCATTATTTGGATTTGTTGTTATATCAAAATTTCTTTTAGGACCAGCTCCAACGTTATAATCCATTGAAGGAGGAGTATGCTTTGTTTGAAAATTACTGTATACAATTCTATTACTTATAATTTCCTGTCCTAAAGCTCTAACGGGTACTTTGTCATAAACTCTAATTAACTGATCTTCTGGAAGTGTCCTAAAAGGTTTAGTTCCAGAATATCTATATTTATAAGTATTTGAAGGTGTTGCCACGTCATATTGGCTTATTATTTGACTAGCAGGTATAACATCCACTACCATAACAGCCAACCCGTCTGATTCTTTATATAGTATTTCTATTTCAGTTATTTTAAACTGGCTAGTTACATTTTCTAAAGTTGTCGTGATATTTGGATTTCCATTTGTAGGCAAGTCTATAAGTAAATCTATTTGATTAACTTTGTTTTCCATGAAGTCAACAATAGTACTTCTATAAGCCGCAGACATATCATTGTCGTCGTCGCTAGTGTACATAAAATAACCGTCTTGTTTAGGTATAAAGCACTCTTGCGTGAACGGTGCAAATACAGAATATTCACCGTCATCAAACTTAAATCTATAACTGAACCTAACGAATTTATCTTCAAGATAATCAGGATCTCCTTGGTAACCAGCATTATAATATGGATTAGCTGTTGTACCATTTGGTAAATACTCACTAACAACATCTTTCATAGTTGTTTCGTAGGTACTAGCTACGCTTGCTTCTTGCCAAAGCTCAGGCGCTTTATAAGGCATATACTTAGCTACAGATATTGTGTCTTCCATACTGTAATAAGTAACATCATCAGCAGCAGCACTAACCCTTATTTTTCTAGGTTGGTTTCTATTATCAGTCCAAAATAAAAGATCTTCAAGAAGATTTATGCCGTGTATTGGGTTGTTTTCGTAAAAGTTTAAAAAGGCTCCTTCTACTAATATTGTATTTTGTATTGAAGTATTAGGTGATATTATTGATCTAGTTATAAAGTTTTTAGCATCTTTATCGTAAATGCCTGTAGGATTGTTTGCAACAGTATTGTTCGTTAGAAAGAAGTAAATACTAGAATTTACTTCGGAAACCAAGTAGCCTATACATATTACGTCTGTCTCTCCGGTTACCGATCCAAAATCAACAACCATTTCGTTACCTAACACATTTTCTAATGCCCCAACATCTTCAGACTCTGACTTACTTACTTGGATGTTTACTGCATTTCTATATTCGCCTTGAGGTAATAATCGATCATCAAGATCTTTATTCATCTTAGACTTTATGAAAATATTTTTAAAACTAGCCATTTAATTTAATGTTTTAACCATTTAGATTTACCTCTCATTACTTGAACTATTTCATCAAGTTTTATATTTGATAATCTTAATTTAGCGTTTCTTAATTTAGCGCTTCTCTCTTGCTTTAATCTTCTAACTATATATTCAGGTTGGTTTATCCTAGAAGCTATGATAGCGTGGCTTATATGAGCATATAAAGCCTCTTCCGCTAGCTTAGGTACTTTAGTTTCCATATCAGAAGATAATCCATCAGATATATACTCTAAAACTATAAGTGCGCCAGCTAAATTGCTTGAAAAAGACATTTTACCCTCTCTGTTATTTATAGTAAACCATCCGTTTACTTGAGCATACTGGGGATCTAATCCGTAATTTTGACCTAAAAGTTGCTCATCCCATCCCCAACTGTCATATCCTTGATTATATAAATCTTCTGGGTTGTCTTGATTTATTAAAGTATCATCTGCTGTTTTCCATCTTTCCTCTGTTATCGATGTTCCTTCAACATTGTTGCCAAAGTTATCTTGCGTCGGTACACCTTTAGCGTCTTGTATAGGATTTTCAAATGGGTTTGTAGTTAAGTTGTTTGCAGGATATATAGGTCTTTTAACACCTAACTGATCTATCCAAGATACCTTTGTGTAGTTTACATAGTCTTGTGGTATTACAACACTTAACTCAGGTGGTATATTTAATTCTTGTGATTTGATGCTTTTTAATGTATCATAGCTAAATTCCTGTAATCCTCGCTTAGCATGAAATATTATATCACTTCTTTTAGCATTAGGTATTAATTTACCAACACCAACATAAGCTATTTGAAAATTATTTATTATATCTTGTAAAGATATATAACCGTAGCTACCATAGTTTTCTTCGACAGTGTTGCCATAAGCATCCCTGTTTCCGTATTCACCACCGCTTAATATTTTTAATTGAACAACCACACTTGTGTTAGCTGCTAAATTACCTGTGAACGTTATAGTATTACCTGATACAGTATAAGCTGAAGTATATTCTGTATATGTTAAAACACCGGCATTTGCGGTGTATAATTTGAAGTTATTTAAAGCGTAGTTTGGTTGTAACGGGTCATAGCTGCCAAGTACTAAGTCTGTATCAAACGTAGTAGTAAAGGCTTGACCTGTACCAGCTGCAGATAGAAACTTTTGTACACCTGCGTAATATTGCTGATTGTTTTCGGTTATTAAACCACCATTTGGTAGAGACATATTTTATTATGTTTTTTGGTTTATTTCTTTTTGTTGAACCTCGCTTGCGGCAGCCTGCACTATTTGAGGGTCTCTTATTATTATACCTGCGTAAGCTAATATTCTTAAAATAACATTAACTTGTTCCGATTCATGCAGCTCAAAATTTATAGAGCCTGTGCCGTTAGCTGGATCATAATAATTATTGTTATATATGTATTGACCTCTATTACCTGTAGTAAATCCCCATATAGGATTTATAGGTTTTCTTATGTAATCTACATCTATATTAGTTGTAATAGTTGTTGGATTAACGTACATAACATTTTGAAGACTGTTGTTTATTTGAGTCCCCGGAATGTTTATATTACCTCTATTTTCGTATAGATAAGTAGGAAATTTTTCTGTTGCTTTAGTAAGTTGAGATCTTTCTATGTTGTAAAATTCTGTTTTTGAAAGTCTTTGTAGTTCTGTTATCTCGCCTTTATTGTTTTTGTAAGTAACGACACCTAGCCTGTAAAAGTCTACATCAGCGCCATAAGCATCTTGAGTTGGAAGGGAAAAGTATCTTAGGTTTGGGTTGCTAGAATTGTTATATGTAGCTGTACCAAACGTTTTAAATATAGCTAGTTTTTCATCAACATTCATAACTCTATCAGAATAGTCTGCGTCAGCTTGAGGAATTCTTATTTGTTGGTTTAAATCCTCAAAGTACTTTTCAAATATATCTAATTGTACTTGTGCTCCTAGCTTATTAAATTCTGCAGGTGTTAAAAAACCTCTCTGTTCTTTATTTAGTATAGACAGAACTGTTTGATACACTGTATTTACATTTATAGCCATTATTTATTTTTTTATTATAATACCAGCCAGCCACAATAAGTGACCAGCTAATATTAATATTACATGTTATTCTAAGTTTTTCTCTACTGACCTATAAACTTCTACACCTTCGTCGGTCTTGAAGTAAGCTGCCATTGCAGAGTATGGGTTTTCATCAAAAGGTACAGTCATTAATTTTCTACCGTTTGATCCCCAAGTAAATGTTCTTTGATCTTGTGACAATTTGATAATACCCATTTCAGAAGCTTTTATAGCTATGTTCCTTAATTGAACGTTATCATCATTTGCTAACTCCATAAATAGATCTGGGTTTCTCTTTGCAAATAATAAAAGATCTCTCTTTAATTCTTTAGTTGTCATGCTTGAAACCTTAGATCCTAATTCAACACGAAGTATTGCCTCAGCGTCATCAACATCCATTGTTCTAGCTGCCATCATTGCATCTATTTGAACTTCTAAATCTTCTAATTCATCTTCAGCTATAGCTACTGGATTGTGTTCGTAGTATTTATTGCCTAATAAAGGATGATATAAAGATAGTAATTTTTGTAAGTTCTGTTGTTCTTTTTTAACATATAAAGCGCCGTCTTTAAACATTATATGTCCTAATGTTGCTTGACCGTTTTGCTCATCTATGAAAGGAGAATTTTGATTTGTTGCGTATCTAAGTTCTCTTTGAAGACCTTTTTCTTTATCAAAATATAATAAAGGGTGTCTTGATGTATGTTTGGATGAAATTGTTAATGTTAATGGTGCTTGACCTATAACTATATACATTCTATCCTTTATTTCCCAGCTTGGTTTAGCTGGTTCTTGTTTCTTTGGAGCAGTCATTACTTCTTGCTCTTGTACTATTTCTTTTTTTGCTACAGGCTTTTTAGCTGTAGTCTTGTTTGCATTTGCTGCCATAATATGATATAATAAAATTTTTAATAAGAGTAATAATTACCCCTGTCAGTTCAACAAGGGTAACTACTACATTAATTTAATCGGTACTAGTCTGTGAATAACACAAAGTTGTTAGCCGCTTGAGTCACTAAACATCTTTCAGATAAGAAGTGAACCTCCATTGCATCTAAATCAGAAGTAGCTGCGCCACCTACAGATCCAGTGATCCAGTTTTTCATTCTTCTATCATCAGCTTGAGAAGCTCTATATCTTACGTGTAAGAAAGGTCTTCTGATGTTAGTTCCTAATATTTGATCGTAAACTGTAGAAGTTCCAGCAGGTACTAATACTCCTTCGATTCCAGCATCAGCAACACCTCCACGAGTAGAAGCATCGTTTAAGTATTTCCAGTCAGTTTTGTAGAAGTCATAAGAACCTCTTCTGAATCCAGAAAAACCTAAGTTTAATGCCATTTCTTCAGAATTTTCAAATACACCAAAAGAACTACCACCACCGTAATAAGCACCAGCTCCAGCTGTTTGCCCTACACCAGCTAACATATCATCAAAGTCTAGAGAAGTTTCTCTGTTTAAGAATAACATGTTTTCTTCGATTGCTCCTTGAGTATCTAAGTTTTTAAGAATTGAATCAAACTGAGCTAAACCAGTTGTTGCAGTAAAGTCTACTAATACATTTCCACGGCTTTTAACAGCAGCGAAAAGACCTTCAGTACCTCTAGCAGTTGTAGTTGAACTTCCAGATTTTAATTCACCTTCTACCATAGACATTTCTAGGTAATCTTCAAAACGTAATCTTGTTTCAGACTCAGCTTTTAAGTACCATAAGAAACCTCCTTGACCAGACTCAGTAGCTACTTCAACCCATCCAATCTGAGCAGTGTCAGATCCATTGATTGCGTACTTGTCTTTGATGATAATAGGAGAGTTAGAATATTGAGTGAAAGAAGGTGTTACAGAAACTCTGTTAGCATCTCCAGTTCCTTTTCCATACTCAGATCCGTATACGAAAATCTTAAGGGCTGGTCCACCAGTTACTAAATCTACTTCAGCAGCTCCTGCTCCAGTTCCATCTAAGGCTTCTTGTGAGTAAGGTGCTACAGTTAATACACCTGCACCTAATGCACTACCAGGAGTAGCTCCAGAAGCAACAACGTAACAGTTTAATTCTGCTCCATTTGCTGGATTCATCACTACAATTGTAGAACCAGGAGATACAACGTTTTCAATACCAGCTCCTACTGGAATAGTTAAAGTAGAAACTTTTGATCCTACAGCACCTGTATTAGTTGCTATTACGTTCTCGTAAGAAATGTGTAATCTATTTTGTTCAGACCATACTACTTGGTCAGAAGTCATTGGCATTTCAGCTCCTACCATTCTTAAGAAACCACCTAAGGTTCTATTTCCATAACGCTCTACTTCAGCTTCATAGATTTCTGGTAAGTACTGTTGTGCGAAATCATTCGTTCCATCAGTAAAGTTTAAATAATTGCCTTCTAAGGCTTGCTTTTTTTGCGTTGGAATTAAGCTTCCAAACACTGGGCTTACATTTGCCATAATTTTTTAATTTTTTTAGTTAAATTTTTTTGTTTTAATTCTAAGTTTAGAAGAATCATAACCGCTTATTGACTTAACTTTTATTCCGTTCACGAACTCACTAGAACTAGTTTGCCTTGGCTCTGTGCTGGGATTTTTAGAACTACTAACTATTTCTTTAGTGGCATCTGTTCTTCCTTGTTCATAAAAATGATTAATAATCTTGTCAGCATTTGAAGCGATATAAATAGCTTTATGATAACCTTTCGTATCTTTTATATTACCGCTCTCGTCAAGAAACTTTCCTACGAAATTGTTAATACTTGATTGGTTCTCTGCAACTTTACTAGGATCTTGTAAACCATATCTAAACTTCTTTTTACCTACATTGAAGTCAAAACCTTTGAATTCATTAGTAAAGTAATCATTTGTTTTTGATTTAAAGTCCGAATGCTGTTGCTCAGCTATCTTCTGATCTTCTTTGTATCGGTTGAAAAACTCTGTTGCTTTTTGTTGTTCCTGAGTAACGCCGGGTCTCAACTTGATTTCGTCGTAATATTTACTCTTGGTTTTTTCCAAAAAGCTTTTAGCTTTTCCAACTTCTTCTTTAAACGCAATTTTCTTTTTGCGTATATCTCTTTCCTCATCTATGTCTTCGTCATAGTCGTAGTCTTCTAATAGTAGGCTAACGTCATCTGATTCTAAATAAGGTTTTGTTTGTTTGTAATATTCTTTTAATAATGTTTTATCATCAACACTTGAGTAGTCTGCATTTAA
>Ga0233400_1000255_pt1 | contig 26871 bp, 33 predicted proteins | sample 46DmetaG_FD_182708 | JGI IMG/M metagenome (GOLD analysis project Ga0233400, IMG submission 182708) | Seawater microbial communities from Monterey Bay, California, United States - 46D | ecosystem: Environmental > Aquatic > Marine > Coastal | place: USA: California | collected 2016-10-21
TTTGACTGGAACTCAGCCACGTACTTTAAAATTACAGGATATAATTGCTAAACAAATGCCTGATTTATGGCAGGAACAGGAAGAGATGTTGGGATTTTAGCTATTTTTTTTAACTTTTGTATATTTGTTGGGCTCAATTTGCCTAGCTTCATTTAAATAGCTATTGAGTTTACTAATTTCTTCAGATGTTTTATCTTTTTTGTTTTTCAGGTGATAAATTTTTACATGACTTCTATTGCGTAACTTTATTTTACCATCTGGGGTAATAATCACGCCAGTTATCTCTTTGTTTTCTTTGGGTTTATAGATTTTAAATTTCTTGTCATGGTATTTAAGGCCATGATTGATTATGATTTTTTTTGCTTCCCATGCAACTTCTGACGCTTTTTCTCCAGATATTATTATGTCATCAACCCATAAAGACATTTTGCAATTTTTAAGTCTAGAGAGCTCATAAATTTCATCGAACATTTTAAAATTTGACCAGTAAGCTAAAATCATGCTTACAGGTGATCCTGTTGGAATATGATTTTTATACGCTAGTAGATCTGTCAAGATTTTTGATATATCAGGACTGCACTTCAGATCATTTCTAAAAAATCTAAAAATATATTTTGAGGTTACGGAAGGGAAAAATCTTTTTATATCCAGCTTTACAATAAAATTATCGCTATTGTCCAAATGAAACTTGGCATTATCAATATAACTCTTTCCCTTTATTCCTGAAAAAACATATTCTTTAGTTTCTATTGACGATAAAAGATCGGCAATCCGTTTGTGAATTTTGTATAAGCCATAATTTTTATTTCCTTTTGGGGTTTGGCATAATCTGGTTTTATCTTGAGTAATTACAAAATTATTGCCATCTAACTCAATAATCTCTTGTTCATGATATTTACTTTGATTTAAATCCTTAATTCTGTTTAGGCGATTGTTTGATGCCTTTGTTTCTAGAAAATTATTGTCACCAGAGATAAGAAACTTTTTGATCGATTTAGAGTCTGTTTTTAGAAATTCATACAGCTTCTTCTTGTTGGATAATTTGTAAAAACATGAGTCTTTAATTGGATATAATTTTTTATTATTTGTCATCTTCTTTACATATACAATCAAGCAAATCTAGAGTTTTTCTTGCTAGAAGATGTTTTGCCTTTTTTCTTAATCCTTTTTTATCATCATACTCTTCGGCAAAAAGCATTATAGTTGAAAGAGGAATATTAAAATTATCTGAGTATTTTTGCAAAAGTTCTATTGTAGGTGTTTTATTTCCTGATTCTATTTCTGAAATATAAGAACGAGAGATATCTAAATTTTCTGCGAGTTCAAGCTGTGTGTTTTTATTAAAAACTCTGATATGTTTAAGTACCGATCCTAACAAGGTAAGACTTCTTTGAAAAATTATTAAAAATGAATAGAAGATTTTAACTTAGAATGAGCTCTATTATTTTCTTAATCATTCTCACTGCTAAAAAAATTATTTTTAGAGTAATTGGATTAATTAATTTTTTTCTAAGTGACTTTCGTTTTTTGTTATTTGTTTCTAGAGTCATAATTAATATTAGATTATGACGCAAACATCAGGTTGCGTTGTCCCGGACTAAAAAAGAATTAGTCTGCTTGGCCTAATTCAATTATTTAGTCCCTCTCAAGGACGTGCAGACGGTCAAAAAACAAAGTCTCTTCTATTCCATTAACCAGATACATAATAATTAATACTACTATATACTGGCATTCTACTACATCATTATGAGCAGAAGAAAAGTTAAGATACTTCAAACGAAGAATCTCCCGAGTACAAATACTCAAATTTTGTGAGAGTTATCCGCCTTTACCTTCCTTAATTTTTAACTAATAAAAAAATAACTGTCAATGAAAAATGTTGCTATCAGCGACATTAGTTCGCAAAAATCATCAAAGTTGCACTCGCACACCCACACAGAAAAGTTCGATAGAAAAGCTGTGAAGCCAGTGTTTATCGAAGCGTCATGAAATCAAAACAGGACGACCCAAACGGAGAAAGAGAGAATTTTTGGGCTGATTTTAGTAAAATTTTGTGAAAATCGGAGAAGGAAAAGGACGACTGAAAATGAATCTTGAAACTCGTAAAGCCTTAGATTTACTGGGGTTAGAGCGGTAGTTGTGATTAGAGAAAAATAGAGCGGAGATGAGGTTTGCAGATATTAAACTGGCGGTGTGCAAAGCTCACTTTGCGAACCATTATCCTAATTTGCCGATGTAGAGAATACAAGTGTTAAATGCGGTTTTGGGTCGTCCTTTAAATTTCGAACTTTTGCACCTGTTGAGGCAAACAACATCAATTACGAACTTTTTAAAGACTCAATTCGAATCCTGATTTAACATCCATATTTACAAAAGCCACTTTGGGTGCCATTTAATATTCGTTGACTTTTATTGTCAGAAATATTATAATATATTTATGACTTTAATTTAATTACTTTTAATAATCTATGAGTGCTATAAAAGACAAAATCTTACAAAGAATAAAAACCAAAAAAAGAGGCTGGGTTTTTTGTGCTAAAGATTTTGCCGATCTATCAACTAGAAATACCATTGATAAGAATTTAAGCAGATTAATTGATGATGGTTTTATTACAAGAATTGATTGGGGAATTTATTATTATCCTATCGTTCAAAAGGACATTGGAATTATTCCGCCATCAATTGATGATATCGCAAAAGCTATCGCACATTCTTTAGGAGTTTCAATTTTTCCCTCCGGTGCAGTTTGTGCTAATATTTTGGGCTTTTCTAATCAAGTACCAGCTCAAAATAATTATCTAACTACAGGTAGGTCATTTAAAAGAAAAATTGGCAATAATATAATTTGCTTCAAACATACTAAAATTAATCCGCCTATTGATGCTCCAAGTAAAATAATATTAATTCTAAACGCTTTGAGCTATTTAGGTAAAAATAACATTACTGACGATATTTTAAATAGATGTGCTTCGATATTGAATTCTGTTGATAAGAAATATTTAGCTAAAATGTCGAGCAATCTTTCTTCTTGGATGTCAGATATTGTTTATAAATTAAATGCCACATAGATGAAGAAATTTATTAAATTAAATTCTATTGAGAGAAAAAACTTAATTCAAAAAGTGTCAAATGATCTGGGTTTAAGATTTGATATTGTTGAAAAGGATATTTGGGTTTGCTATGTTTTGCAAAAATTATTCTCATGTGAGCAATTAAAAGATAGTCTTATTTTTAAAGGTGGTACATGTCTTTCAAAAGCCTATGATACGATTGGTAGATTTTCAGAAGATGTTGATATTACAATCAATTCAAATATTTTGGAAATTAGTGGTGAATCTCAAAAAGTTGATAAAATTAAATCCAGAAACAGAAAAGCGGCCAAAAAATTTGTAGAAAATGAAATTTCACCAATTCTAAAAACAGCGTTTGATGCTGAGCTTGAAAATGAAAATTATGAGTTGGTTTTTGACGAAGATGATAAAAATAACATAACCTTGTTTTTTACATTCCCAAATCCTCAAAGAGAATATTTTACTGGTCCAATTATGGGTTGGAACACAAAAGAAATGGCATTTACAGAAAAATTAAAAGAAGGAAGTGTTGTCAATAAAGGTAATTATAACTACATTAAGCCAAAAATAAAATTGGAATTTGGTGCGTTAGGTGGAATATGGCCATCGGAAAAGAAAGTTATTGTACCATACGCAAAGAAGATATTATCTGATTATTTTGATGAATTTGAAGTTAATACCCTTTCCATCAAAAGGAATTTTATCGAAAAATTATTAATCCTTCACTCCATAACGCTTCGCCCTGAAGAAAAGCCAATTAATCAAAATTACTCCAGACATTATTACGATGTTTATTCCATATTGGCAAATGGTTTAAATATTTATCCAATAGATGATTTAGAAATATTAGAAGCAGTCGTTAAAAACAAAGATGATTTTTGGAATGAGAGCTGGGTTGATTATGATAAAATTAAGGAGTTCTCTGATATTAAATTAATTCCAAACGAGTCCCGAATTGCTGAAATCAAAAAAGATTACAAAAATATGGAGGAGATGTTTTTTAAAGATTTTCCAAAATTCGAAGAAATGATTTTAAAATTACAGGATTTTGAAAATTCTTTGATAGCAAATAAAACCCCTTAACCAAATCAAATAAATTTTTTATGACAAATTATCTTAACCAATCTGATTATGATTTATTTTTTAAAATTCATAAAAATATCCTGCTATTTACAAATAAAATAAGCAAAATCAGCAAGAAATTTAAAAAGCTTGATGACTGGGGAGAGTATACTAATTTTATGAATGATGCCTGCAGGTTAAGAAACCATTTATTTGATAATAAAAACTTAATTGATCAATTTACCAAAGAAAATCCAGCAAATTTGAACCAAGAGGAGTTAGAAATTACGAAAAACTGGAAAAAGGCAATCACTGGTAATTTTATAATTCTAAAACATCTAAAGAAGCATTCAATATTCCTGCACAATGAATCTAATCAAATCTACGCTATAATAGGGTTAATGCAACCAATTGAAGAAATTGCTCCCAAGGAATGTCTACCTGTTTTGGTTGGTACTGCATTGATACCATTTCAAGGAAAGATCGTTTACGATGGAGTGTTGTCTGGTGGCAATGTGATAGGAAATAATTATAGAAGGGAATTTAATGAAAAATATATGAATGATAAAAAAGCAAAAAAAATAATAGAAAGAATCTAATTTACCGACTTCTTCCTAACTTGTCACAATTCATTCAAACCCACTGCTAATTTTTAGGATTCAATTCCACCAAAATTCTACCTACTTCACCCTCAAATCTTATACCCTCATTTTCAAGCACAGTGACAACTTTTTGCATTGTCTCAATCCTCAAATTTCTAGCACCTCTTTCAAAATCACCAATAGTTGCCTTGGCAACTTCTGCCCTTTGACTCAAATCTTCCTGACTCCAGTCCAGAAGTGCTCTGGCAGCTTTGCACTGTTTGTAATTAATTATGATATTCATGCGTTATTAACTTGATAAGTCAGTCTTTTAATATTACTATTAAGTTGTTTAGTATTAATACTAATGTTTTTGGATATGATTATTTTATCAATAATCATTTTATTTCACAATCTTAATTTTTCTTATCATGTTTAACAAAATAGATAAAAATCATGATAAAATTGAACAGGTTAAAAGTTTGGCCGGCTCAATTGCTCATGAGACAAGAAACCCGCTCGCAGGTATCAAAGGATGCTGTGAGTTGATGAAAGAAAATTTAAATCAATTAATAGAAATATGTTGATCTTATTGCTGATAGCTCAACTCAGGGTTTGGCAATGATTGATATGATTATGGCTAATATTAGGGAGGGCAAGATTGATACGAGTAATTTTGTTGATCTGTCGATTTCTAATGTGGTTAAAAAAGCAGTAAGGCAATTCTCATATCAAAATCAACAAGATCGAGATTTGCTTAGTTATGACTTGAATGAGGATTTTATTTTTAGAGGAGATGAAAATATGATGATTTTTGTTATCTATAATCTGCTTAAAAATGCCCTTCATTATAAGGCTAAAATTGAAATCAGATCAGAGATAAAATCTGACGGCAATTATTTATATTTTAAAGATTATGGTCCTGGAATTGAATCTGATAAATTAGAGCTAATATTTGAAAGCTTTTTTACATCTGGCAAAAAAGATGGAACAGGTCTTGGTTTACCATTTTGCCGTAGAATCATGAGGGCTTTTGATGGGGAAATTATCTGTAAATCTGAACTGGGAAAAGGAACGGAATTTGAGATGAAATTTCCAAATTAACCTTATTCATTTAAACAAAATCTAAAAATATTGGGTAATGACCAATTTTTTACATTTGACTCATCAAGTTGAGATAAGCCTACTTCGTGTATGCTGAATGTAGCGATATTATTTTTGTTAATATTTTTAATATTTAAATCAGGAGTCTTATTTTTTGCACTTCTAAGAATTAATATTTTGTTGCAATTATTTATATTATTTATATCGGTTTCAAATTGTACTTTATTCTCATGTTTATTTAAAAAAGAATATCCTAATATCATATCTTTTGCAAAAGAATCTGATTCGTTATAGTTAAGAAATATATTTATCATTTTATTTTGATTGCGTTGGTTGATCTATGCTTATCCCTTCTGCTGATTGTACTGATATACCATCAGATTTAGGGTCTTGGGATTGTCTCTCTGGATCAGATCGCATTGTTTGTTGCCTAAGTAAATGTCGATTATTAGTTGGATCATTTGGATTGCTATCTTGAGGATGAATCGGCGCCCTCGAATGTGCTGCACCAGTTGCATTATTTATTCTTAGAAAGTCTCCATATTGTAAAACAACCTCTTGTTTCAAAGACTCTAGGACTTCTGCAACTTTTACAATAACCTCTCCCGCCTCTTTATCTTTTGGATCTGCAGGAGATACTTTGTCTAGATTTGCATTCATTCTCCATCTAACTATATTACCTTTGTCGTCAGTATATATCATTGGCTCTATAACTCCTGAATCACTATTAGTATTATATGCCACGCCAGCAACAAATTTAAATCTAGGCTCCAATAACATATCAAATCTTTCTCCCAGTTCTTCTCTTAACTTTTGCTCAATCATCATTATTGGAACATATATAGTTGGAGACCTGGAATTTTTAAGAGCAGTCAATGTCAGTCCATCCACCATTTCTTCCGTTGGTAAATGAGTTCCTTCAATATGAACAGGAAAAAATCCTGCGCCAGCATTAGATGCAACTCCACTCATACCTTTTCGTGGAGATAAATGATGTGTAAACAAACCTCCTTGTACATTAGGGTTTGTAACAACATCTTGATGGATTGCTGTATTAAAGGCAAGCATAGCACATTCTGTTACAAACCCCTCTTTTCCTCTATCCTCTTTTTTATCTGGATCGTAACCTGTTGGATCACTTGGTGTTGATAATAGGCTTTCTTTGGAATCAACGGGAAAACCATTTATAATAAGAACTGCTGGCTCTTCTAATCCATCCCTCATTCTCTCCATAGTTTGCAAAAGATACCTTGCATCATCCCTTTCTTGCGTTGAAACTTCTGATCCTCTTAACACTGTATCAAGACTTTGATTCATTTTATAGGCAAGTGCAAATTTCATATCTTGGTGATGATGATATGGATTCCTATCTCTTGATAAATCGTCGGCATATTTTGCAAATTCTACCATTGCTGGTTCTGGAAATCTCAATTGTAGAATACTGAATCTTCCAAGCATTCTCGGTACAGCTCCTGCTATTCTAGGCATAATAAATTAATTTAATTATCATTATATTTGTGATTTGATAAATCCAAATCAGACCAAGGGTTATTTTGAAAATGATTTTTCTCAAAAATTTCTATTTTTTCTTTTGATCTAAGACTAAGTGTTATCATGTCAATATTTTCAATTATCATTTGTTTATGGCGTTTTTGCATTTTAAAATGATAATCTTTTTTACTTGTTTTAACTACAAGGTTTTTAACATCAATTTCAATATTATTATCACCATTTTCTACTAAATCCATTAATTCATCAACTTCATTAGATAGTAATATTATGGTCAATAATCTGTTATTAATACTATTTCCAAAAAATATCTCGCCATAACTTGGGGCAATAATTGCCTTAACACCAAGCTGCTGTAATCCCCAAACTGCATGTTCTCTACTTGATCCGCAACCAAAATTTTTTCCCGCAATTATTATTCCTGCATTTTTAAATTTATCCTGATTTAATGAAAAATCTGATCTTTTTGCACCATTTTCATCAAATCTAAGATCATATAAACAACCTTTGTCCAAACCTTCTTTGGTGATTGTTCTTAAAAATTGTTTTGGCATAATTTGGTCAGTATCCAAGTTATCAATAGCAATTGGCGCTGCTATCTCATTAATTATATAATTACTCATAATTTTATATTTGATCTGTTATAAATCCTTTAATTGCGGTGCAAGCTGCAACAGCAGGGCTAATTAAATGCGTTCTTCCTCCTCTTCCTTGTCTTCCTTCAAAATTACGATTAGTAGTTGAGGCGCATCTTTCGCCTGAACCTAAAATATCATCATTCATAGCAAGGCACATTGAACAGCCAGGTTGCCTCCATTCAAAACCAGCATCTAAGAATATTTTTGCAAGACCCTCGATTTCAGCTCTGTTTCTAACAGCACCAGAGCCCGGAACTATCATTGCTCTTATATCTTTTGCTACTTTTTTACCTTTAACAATATTGGCAATTATTCTTAAATCTTCAATCCTACTATTAGTGCATGATCCAATAAAAACCCTATCAATCTTTAATCCTTTTATTTTTTCTCCTGCTTTGAGACCCATATAATTAAGAGCTCTTATCGCTGTATTTCTTTCTCTATCATCTTCTATATTATTTGGATCTGGAATATTGTCATCAAGGGCTATTGCTTGATCTGGACTTGTACCCCAAGTAACAAAGCTAGAAATATTATAAGCATCAAATTGATACTCCTTATCAAACTTCGCTTTATTATCAGACTTTAGCTTACTCCAATTTTTTACGGCTTCTTTTTTAACTTTTTCATTAAGATTTGTTATTTTAGGAATAACATAATCTAAGGTTTTTTGATCTGGCGCAATTAATGCGGCTCTTGCACCAGCTTCAACAGCCATATTGCAAAGAGTCATTCTGGCTTCAATTGATAAATCCTCAATTGCAGATCCCGAGAATTCAACTGCATAGCCACGAGCTCCTTGTGCTCCAATTTGTGATATAATATAAATAATTAAATCTTTTGATGAAATTCCATCTTTTAATTTACCATTTATTTTAATTCTCATTTCTTTGGCAAGGCGATAAACTAAAGTCTGAGTTGCTAAAATATGACCAACTTCTGAAGTACCAATACCAAACCCAAGAGCACCTAACGCCCCATAGGTTGTGGTATGGCTATCACCACATAAAATTACCATTCCGGGACGAACTAAACCTTGTTCAGGAGCGATAATATGTTCAATACCTTGATTAACATCATTAGTTCCATAACATAAAATATTATGTTTTGTACAATTCTTTTCTAAATTATCAGCAAGGGTTTCGCATGTTTTATCAGGAATAGTTCTGTCTTTTACAGCAACATCATGAGTTGGAATTATATGAGATACTGTTGCTAGTTGCTTTCCTGACCTTAAAACATTTCTATTTTTTTCATCTAATGATGTAAAAGCCTGAGGGCTAGTATATTCATTCATAATATGAAGATCGACATAAAGTAAAATATTTTCCTCATCTATAGTTTCTACCTTGTGTGAATCTACCAATTTTTGATATAAAGTTTTCGTCATATTTTAATTATTTTAAAAAATCATTAATTTCAGCGAGCAAAATATTTGGTATTTCTTCTGCGATATAATGACCACTATTTAATGCTTTACCTTGAATATTTGTAGCAAATTTTTGCCACTCCTTTATTGCATCAAAATATTTTTCAATTGCGCCATTTTTACCCCATAAGGCAAGCATAGGACATTCAATTTTATTGCCTTTTTCTAAATCTTCCAGATCATGATAAAAATCAATCAATTTACTTGCTCGATAATCTTCACATATTCCATGCGCAGTATCTGGATTTTGTAAAGAGCGAATATATTCATCTTTCGCCTCTTTGCTAAATGGTGACTTACCATTATTTCTACCTTTTGAAACTTGATCAAGATAGATTTCTGGATCATTATTAATAGCATTCTCTGGAAATGGAAAAGGACGAATAAGAAAAAACCAATGCCAATAGCTAGTAGCAAAATCGAGATTAGTATTTTGATACATTATATAAGTTGGTAAAATATCGAGAGTAATTAAGTTTTCTATTTTGTCTTTATGATCTAGTGCCATTCTATAAGAAACCCTTCCTCCACGATCGTGACCTATGAGGTTAAATTTTTTAAAACCAAGATTTTCAATTAAATAAATCATATCTAGAGCCATTATCCTCTTGGAATAATTACTATGATCATCATTTCCTTTTGGTTTATCGCTATCGCCATAGCCTCTTAGATCAGCGAGAATAACTGTATATTTTTTAGAAAGATCTGGCGCTATTTTATGCCACATAGCAGAATTCTGAGGATGTCCATGTAAAAGCAAAATAGGAGGACCATCACCTGCCATAAGATAATTGATATTAATATTATCAGGAGTTTTGAATTTATTTTGGATAAAATTATCTGGAAATATCATTGAAAATATTATTTTAGAGAATCACTTAAATATTTTAATAAAATTTGCGTCCCCATTTCACCTATATCTGAATTTTTTGTTAATTCTTCAAAATCCTCAAAAATTTTGTTAGTTATTTTAATTTGATTTGAGTCAATCTCCTCTAATAATAATCTTAAATCTTTGGTTAAATGACGAGCTTTAAATCCTGGATTAAAATTATCTTTAACAATTTCAGATCCAACATCTGTAAGTTGCTTACTTCCCGCCATGCCACTACCACAAATTTCAATTATTAAATTTGGATCAATATTCATTTTTTTAGCTACGATAAAGGCTTCGCATGTTCCAGCCAAATTAACAGCGCAAAGTAATTGATTAATTGATTTTACGGCCTGACCAGAACCGATATTACCACAATATTTTATTAATGAGCCAAATGACCCAAATAATGGTAATAGATAGTCAAAATATTCTTTATCACCACCAACCATTACAGTTAAATTGCCAGCTTTAGCGCCTTTTTGTCCTCCTGTTATTGGAGCATCTAAAAATATACAGTTCTTTGCTTGTAAAATATTGCCAATTTTAATAGCTGATTTTTTACCAATTGTGGTTGTATCTATTATTATTGAACCTTCTTTTAAATGAGGTAAAATCTCATTTACTGCATTAATAACTGAAACTTCATCATCAAGACAAGTAAAGATTATATCACATTTTTTTGCCAGATCAGAAATTGTGTTTGCCTCATTAATTCCTTTCTTAAGTAATTGTTGGTAAACTTTTTTGTCTTTTGTGCGATTATAAATTGAAAGATTAAATCTTTTATCATGGATATGCTCCGACATTGCTGATCCCATAATACCAATTCCGGCAAAGCCAATTTTTAAAGATTTAATATCTTTTGTTTTGATATGCATATTTTAAACATAAAATAATTAATATTCTTATGCGTTAGAGAGTAAGAAAGTCTCAGATTATGTCAATGTTAATTTGCAAATTGTAAATAATTTTAATTAAAAATCATTACCTCTCTTGCGTTCTATTATTTTCTATCCTATTCTATATAGAAAGTTTTTTAATTCAACAAAACATATTGCTTAACTTTTATGAGTATCATTGAAAAGAACGACATAATGACGATGAAGGAACTGGCTGATTACCTAAAAATAGCCGAAAAAACAGCATATCGTTTTGCGTCTGATAAAAAGATTCCTGGATTTAAAGTTGGTAATGCTTGGAGATTTAGAAAAAGTGAAATTGATAATTGGATTAAGAAACAGGAAAAAACGAAAAAATAAATTATGGATCACACTTATCACAACAGAATAGTTAATTTTATATGGTCAATCGCAGATGACTGCCTAAGAGATGTTTTTGTAAGAGGAAAGTATCGTGATGTAATTTTACCGATGTTCGTATTAAGAAGATTGGATTGTTTATTAGAGCCAACAAAAGAAGCTGTTCTTGAAGAGGTAAAATTTCAAAGGGAAGATGCTGATCTGCATCTAGTAAAAATAGATGACCATCTTCATTAACCCATAATTCTGAATTACTAGAATCATTGTTATTAGAGTTGTCTGCAAAAAAATCTCGAAAAGCATCAGCAACAACATTTGATTGATCTACATCATTCTTTAATTTATCCACTGGATACGACATTATTGGACCAGCAATTTCAGCACCTGGCATATCCGAATCAACCGAATATACATTGCCAAAAAAGTAATCACTTCCCTCTCTTTCAACAAAATCTCCAAATGTTCCCGCTACCGCATCAAGATGAGCACTCTCAGCGTCTAACCCACCATCTAGATTCTGCTGTAATCTTTCATTATATTTCGAATCATATAAGATTTTTATCTCTCTTGGTTTGTTTATTGCTTCTGGAGTGAATATTTCCAGAAGAGTCGCCCAAATACTTTTTGTCTCCTCTATCTGTTGAGCAGTTAAATTACTATTGATAGATTCATCAATATTAATTGATGGATTGCCATTTTCATCCACTTTGAAATCTATTATCGCTACATCATTCCTATTCGTAACTCTACTTGTATCAGTCATATTTACTTTTTAATATTATTGATATTTACATTTTTTTGATTCTTTCCAACATTACTGATGGATCTTGCTTTATTTTTCCATTACTCAAGTTCTTTGCTGTTTTTAATAGTTCTAAGGCTTTCTTGCTATTTAAAAAATGTTTTTCTTCAATGTATGCTAGAGATGTATAATTTTTATAATCATTAGGAAAGTATTCTTTTCCCTTCAAAAAAACCTTATAGGCCTGATCAAACCTTTTCTTTTTCAGTAATGATGTACCATACAGATCAATGTATCCTCGTGCTAAATCAGAGTATTTATTTTTAAAAGACTGATTTTTTGATTTAAAAGATTTACTCAGGTAAATAAATGCATCTTCATGCTTTTGCTGTTTTGCAAGAGAGATAAACATTACATATGTTGCTGAATCTTTCGAAGATTGATCGTAATTACCATTTATTACTTTATCTAAATCTTTTTTGGCTAAGTCATATTTATTTAATTCAATATAAGCCGTAGCACGTGAAATATATGACTCTGGTATTTTATGATTTTCCTCTAGAGACTTGTTAAAATATTCAACCGCTTTTTTATTCTTTCCTTCCTGCAATAAAGATTGACCTTTGTCATAATATTTATCTCCATCTTGACAACTAGACAAAGTAACTATTTGCAAAGCTAATATGAATATATAAAAGAGCTTACTTATACCTAATAAACTTTTTTTTACTTTGTGAGTTATTTTATCAAAAAATAATATCATTTATTAAAAACTTGATTCCTAAAAAATTATTTCTATATTACTCGTATTCTTGCTATATATCTAGCACACACGAGTATCCATTATACCGTTAATAGGTAAACTAGAAAATTTAATAGCTTTTTAGCAAAAAAGCAACTTTATTCAAATTTCTGAGTGTTTTTTAGAAATTTTGCACCATGAAGCTTCCAAATCCCTTTAATTTTTCCATCTTTTGTGATTCTTAGAGCTTTTCCTTGTTTATCTGGAAAAATATTATTTCTGAGATCTTTGATGATTTGCTTCGCATGACCAAATGGAGCTATAAAATCTATAATCCATCCATTATCTCCTGATTTCCAATCTTCTAGCTTTAGATTCCTTTCTCCTTTTTGATATTTCTCTTCAATTTCTTTTGATAAAAATGCCCAAGTAATAATACCTATCGGATCACCATCTTTATTTCTATAAATTCTAAATTGGTTAAGATGAATTGCTGGTAAGAACATTGCCCCAATATCATCAATTAGATATTTTTTATGAACTTCTGAGGCTAGCATTAAGGTAGCTATTTGGCCAATAAGATTATATCTTTCCTGTTTTGGTATTTTTGGTAAAATCCCTGATTCTTTAGAAAATATTAGTTTTTTTGCAGAATTTCGGTCATTTGTTGAATTGTCTTTAACATTTTGCATGATTTTTAAAGCTTTTTTAGATTTTTCTTATAAAATTTATTTCTTTTAGAAAATCTTAGAAAGATTTAGAAATTTTACTAGAAATTTTTAGTTAAATAAAATGACAAAGGAAAAAACCGATAAAAAACAAAATAAAACACCAAATTACGTTGCAATGGAAAGTGCATTAGGTGCTGTATGTTTATTACTTACCAAAGCACCATCTTTTAAATATCTTTTTGCAAATGAATATGAGTGGAGAATAATTCCAGCAATTGCAACAAATCAATTTGCGCTTTTCAGAAATGATAAAAAAGAGCCAATAGCTTTTGTTAGTTTTGCTTCAGTAAATGAAGAAATTGAGAAAAGATTTTTATCAGGAAGTTTAAAACTAACTCCTGCTGAGTGGAAATCTGGTGATAAATTATACATCATTGATATTATTAGCCCTTTTGTTCCAATTCCTGAAATTTTAAAACAGCTTGGTGAAAATCAATTTAAAGATAAGGAGATTCATATTTTAAAGCCTAATAAGGATAAAAAAGGTAGCAACATAGCTATTACTTTAAAGGAATTTTTAAGTGACATAAATAAAAATAAATCTGATAAAAAATGATCCGATTTATTTTTAGAATCACTATTCTAACCCATTTTCTTTTTGCATTCAGTGCTAATGCAACCAGCCTAAATGAGGCACTACAACATGCTTTAAACAATAACTCAGATATCAAATTAGAAAAGTCTCGTCTAGATCAAGTTAAAGCAACTAAAGGTGATGCAATTTCTGAATTTTTACCAGATATTAATGCAACTTATCAAAGAGGTAGGCAAAAAAATGATGCGGTAGGAATAGACAGAGGTGATCTTGATAAAATAAATGATCAAGATGTAAAGCAGCTCAATTTCACTCAACCAATATTTAGTGGATTTTCTTCTTACAATAATGCTAAGGAAATCAAATATAATATCAAATCAGCTGAAGAATATTATAAATCCAAGAAATTTGAAATTTTACTATCTGCAACTGAAAGCTATTTAAATTTATTTAAGGCTAAAAACCTTGTTAATCTTAAAACGGGGGATGAGGAAAATACCAAAAAATTATTAGAACTTATAAAGGATAGAAATAAATCAGGAGAAGTTGGTGGAAGTGAAGTTATTAAATATCAGACTTATGTTGCTACAGCAATTTCTGATAAATTAACTGCCAAAAAGGATTTATTTAAAGCCGAAGAGGAATATAATAAAATTATTGGTAAATCTGAAGTTAATAAACCAATTGAGGTTTTATTTTTGCCAGAAATCAGAAAGGAAGAAGTCAGTGGTAATAATCAGGAATTACTCGATTTGGCGGTAACCAATAATCCAAATCTTAAAACTTATCTTTACAAGATTAAAGCTTCCAGATCAGCGGTTAATAAATCAAGAGGAGAATTTGCACCAACTGTTGAAATTGCTGCCTCAATGTCTGAACAAGAAAATGTCACTTATTTGGATAATAGAGATCTTAGATCAGAAGCGATTTATCTAAATGTTAAAGTGCCATTATTTCAAAAAGGTGCTGAATATGTTGGAGTTAGCAAGGCAAGCAAGAATCTCAGCTTTGCCAAAAGGGAATATCAAACTAACAAAGAAAATATCATAAAAGAGGTAAATCAAACCCATAAAGAATTTGTCTTTTTTGGCGATTTATTAAAAAGCCAAGAAGAATTAATCGAATTAACTAATAGCAGAATTGCCAAAATAGAAGAACAGGTTAAAATTGGCGACGGTGATGTAATTGATCTTTTAGAAAGTAAATTAGAGCTAAATAAAATATTGATTCAGCAGTTAAATAACAAAGCTGACTATATTTTAAGCTACTACAAGCTAATGATGTTAATTGGAAAATTTAATCTATGAGCAGGGAATTAAAGGACAAAAATGACAATTTATTAAAAGAATATCTAGGGCTTTGCAGAAGAGCTTTTGCCTACAATTTTATCTTCTCATTTTTCATAAATGTATTGATGCTATCAACATCAATATACAGCCTTCAAATATTAGATAGAGTTCTTTCCAGCAATAGCATGGAAACTCTTCTGATGCTATCAATTATCATGATAGTGGTTTATATAATTCTAGCTTTTTTGCAGACAATTAGATCATTCATTTTTACCCAAATATCAAATTGGCTAGATTCAAAATTATCATCCCCACTTCTTGAAAGCTCAATCACTTTCGATGCTAAAACAAAAGGAAGCCAAAATCTTCGAGACTTACAAACAATAAAATCATTCATCAATAGCCCAGCAGTAACTCATCTATTTGATGGGCCTTGGGCAATTGTATATTTTATTGTTATATTTTTTATTCACTGGATTAATGGTTTTATCGTTGTTGTTGGTGCTGTTATTCTTTTCATTCTTGCCTTGGTAAATGAGAAGTTAACCAAAAAACAGGTAGAGAAGTCAAATGAGATCAATGTCCTTTCCATGAAAAGAGTGGATACCATTTCACGAAACGCTGAAGTAGTTAAAGCTATGGGTATGAAATTTGATATGACTAACTCATGGCAAAAAATAAATAAAGAGCTAACTAAAATTAGCACCTCTCTTGCAGTCAGAAGTGCGATCATAACAAATATTACCAAATCAATTAGATTGTTAATTCAAATGGCAGTTATGGCTGTTGGTGCAATATTGGTAATTAAAGGAAAAATGTCAGCTGGCGGAATTATTGCTACTTCAATTTTAACTGGAAAAGCTCTAGCTCCTTTTGATCATGCTGTTACGATTTATAAGGCGCTACTTAATGCTAAAAAATCATATTCCAGATTATCAGAAAATTTAAAAACTCATGAAGAGAAAGAAGAAAAATTAGAGCTACCAGAGCCAAAAGGAGAAATTCAACTAGATAAAATCTTCTATAAAATTCCAAATACTGATCAAGCAATAATCAAAGGAATAAATATTAAAATAAATCCAGGTGAGATTGTCGGAATTATAGGCCCAAGTGGAAGCGGAAAAACTACTTTAGCAAGATTAATGACTGATGTTTTAACTCCAGATAAAGGAAGTGTAAGGTTGGATGGGAGTGACTTGAAAAATCAGGATAGTGAGGAAATTGGCAAATATATTGGTTATTTACCGCAGGATATTGAATTATTTGAAGGCACGATAAAAGACAATATTGCTAGAATGAAGGAAAAGGTAAAAGCTGAAGAAATTGTTGAGGCGGCTAAATTTGCAAATATTCACGATCTAATCATAAAATTACCAAAATCTTATGAAACAAATGCTATTCATCTATCAGCAGGTCAAAGACAAAGAATAGGATTAGCCAGAGCATTTTTTAGAAAACCAAAATTTGTGATTCTTGATGAGCCAAATTCTAACTTAGATACCGAAGGTGAAAATGCTCTAATGAAAACGATAGAAGCAGCCAAAAAAGAGAAGATAACAACTATCATAATTTCACATAGACCAACAATCCTAAATATTGTTGATAAGATATTAGTTCTTCATGACGGCCAAGCCAAGATATTTGATGAAGCTAAAAAGGTGATTAAACAATTATCTACAGGAGGAAATGGCTAAAAATAAGAAAAAAACAAATAATAAGAATCTTTTCAATAAGATCATTAGGAATTACAAATATGCTTTTTTGCAAACCAAAAGATTTATCAACCTTATAATCAAAAATGATCCTGAGAAAATTGCTGTTAAAACCATAAATCTTGGAGCAATAGTTCTTGGAATATTTTTATCTATTTTTATTATTTGGGGAATTTTTGCACCAATTAATTCTGCGTCAATTGCTCCTGGCCAGGTAGTTTTAGATTTTAACAAAAAAACCATTCAACATTTAGAGGGAGGAATAATTGAGAAGATTTTAGTTAAGGAAGGTCAAAATGTAGTCACAAATCAGCCATTGATTTATTTAAGAGATATTCAATCGAGATCTCAAAATAAGATGCTTAAAAAGCAGCTTATTACTACACTTGCAATTGAGGAAAGATTAATTTCTGAAAGAGATAAAACCCAGCCTGATTTTACTGATATTCAAAAGCAATATCAAACAGATGAGAGGCAAGAAAATGAGGAAATAAGTAAAATAATTTCTACTCAGCAGAATTTATTTCAAATAAGACAAAATAGTTTTAAAAGCAAAACCGACATTCTAAATAAAAGAATTGATCAACTATCTGATGAAATAAAAGGAATTACCTCACAGTTACAGGCTACTGATGAAGAATTAACTCTTCTTCGCCGTCAGGAGAAGATGTCAAAAAGGTTGGTTAAAAATAATAACTCACCTTTAAATAAATTAATTGAAATTCAAAAACAAATTGCCGCAAGTAAAGGTAAGAAAGGAGAACTAGAAGCTGCAATTGCCAAAGCTAAACAAACAATTTCTGAAACAGAGTTAGAAATTATTAATTTACAAAATGAGAATTTAAATGAGATTCTTGCAGAGCTACAAGATGTGGAAGTGAAAGTATCGGATTTAACAGAGCAGTTAGTGTCAGCCAAAGATATTCTAAAAAGAACAATTATCAAATCACCAACCTCAGGTATTGTAACTGATCTTAAATATCACACAATTGGCGCTGTAATTTCTCCTGCTAGTGAGATCATGTATGTTGTGCCAAAAGATGATCAATTAATTGTTGAAGCTAGAGTTAATCCAAATGATATTGATAATGTTCAGTCAGGCCAAAAAGCAAAAGTTCAACTAACTGCATTTAAAGCTAAGAAAGTACCAAAATTAACTGGGGAAGTTTTATCTGTTTCTGCTGATATTTTACTTGATGAAGTAAGTGGTGAGCAATATTTCTTGGCTAGAATAAAAATTGACGATGATGAGATAAACAAACTAAAAGCCAAAATTACCCTTTACCCTGGAATGCCAGCACAGGCATTTATTATTACTGGCTCAAGATCACTATTTAAATATCTATTCGATCCAATAACTGAAGCTAGCTATAAGGCATTTAGAGAAGATTAAATCTTGTAAAATTACTCCTAATTAACTTGATGTGTTAAACGCCCCAAGCTATACTACATATAGCTTTAGAGCTTATATTAACATCAAATTAATTAAAATGACAAGAGCAATTTTTTTACAGGATTTAAAAAGAAAAATGGGAGATTTTGATCAGATAGAGATCAGAAAGGAAAAATATCACTGGGGAAATTTAAGGGTAATTTCAATTGGAATGTCGTTTAGCATAATAATTCACCCAGAACATTGGCAAAAAATTGATAAACTAAAAAAGGGAGAATCTACTTTTTTTAAAGATGAGCAAAGCGTGAGATGGAATGTAAAATTTGATGGTCAGAATTTATTTTTTCAAGATAGAGACTGTTACAGCGATAAAGCAGAGGTAAGAAAATCTGAACTTTTAATGAATTGGTCACATCTTTCCTCAAATTCCTGATTAAAATTATCAATTTGCCGTAGCGTTTCTTCACTTAAAGAATTTAACTCTGACTGCGTGATTGTGATAGGATTTGCCCAAAGGCAGAGATTATTTACGGACGTATTTTTGCATCCGGCGTTTAACAGTAGAAACGCTATCATTCCTACGATTAATTTGCCTCTTTTTAGATTTTCTTGCATCACTAACATTATTTTTAAGTTGCTTAATTTTTTCTGATTTTTTGCCTTTAAAAAATCCAAAGCCAAAAATGGTGCAAATTCCTGCTAAAAATATCATGGATTTTATTATTAGTCCTTCGAGCATCTTCTTTTTATATTTATTCCTTTTTCAAACACACCTACACCAAGTAAGCCGCCGCCTGAAATTAAAAACATATTAATAATACCAAGAGCGGTTGCTGCATCTGCTGCTCCTTCATAAAGTGAATAGGCAAATAAAATTACAGAGAATATAATTCCAATACCCAATAAAATTGATCCCCATAATCTTTTGGAGGATTTATTACCTCTGGAATCTTGTAAAAAATTATTAGTCATATTCATCACTGATTAACTCAAAATGTGCTAAATCAAAAAATGTCTGATCATTTAAATCGTTATCATTATCCCAATCAGCACCACATCTGATTTTGATATTTAACTGATCCGCAGTTGCTTTGACATAGCCAACAAAATGGTAAAAACGATTTTTATCATCCCGGTCAATCGGCCATGGAACAACATCTGCTGCAAGGGATGGTAAGTGATTATGTTTTCCACCTGATTTGATTTTTGATTTGCCAGAATTAAATACTTTTAGTTGATCTTCATTTGACCTGTGACCCTCAAGAATTGTGCAATCATAATGGTTGATTACTTCATTAAATAATTTCTGTAAATCAACATGACAGTTTGATAATTGCTCTTTTGATTTCTTTCCAAATTGAGGCATTTCTTCATTTATTTAAAATTTATATTATCGCCAATGAGTGCTATGAATCCTGCGGTAATTAAGGTCATAAAACCAAAAACCATCCATCTGATAAAAACTTTAAAAGCGTGCTTTTTTGCCATGCGAAATGATTTGAGTAATTCACGCAAATTTGCTATATCCATATAGGCCAAATCATCATCTAGACCAATTTCTTTAAGAGCAGCTTTAGCACCTTGTTTTGAAGCTTTTGTTAAAAGAGCCTCAAGTTCAATTTCACTCAAGGAGATCTGTTTTGCTTTTTCGTCTTTTTTAAGCATTTAAAATTTTTCTATTGCGTTGATAGTGGATTTGTAGCCTTGATCACTTAACTCATGATTTACTGAATTTATGATCCAGTTTTTGTTTTTTAGATATCTGATATCAGGAATAGTTATTGGCTTTTCAGCGGAGAGATTTGGATTACCAGAAATTGATAATTCTAACTTTGTAATCCCTCTTTCAAATTCTGCTAATTTAGATTTAGCCGCTTCATTAGCTCTTGATTCATCAGTAAAAGTAAATCTGATCTCGTAAGTAGGATCATCACTTCCTGCAAAAACTTGTTTTTCTTCTCCGATGGTAAAATCGTGATATTTAGCAATGACTTTACCAAATTTACCTCGGTCAAGAATATCTAATCGCCAGTTGGTTATTTGATTTTCAAAGATTTCTGTTGTTGGTAATTCCTTGCCACTAATGAATATCCCTTGGCTTTTTTTAGCAAAAACCAATTTACCAGTGATGAATTTGATTAAAGCATCATAATTTTGTGATAAGCTAACCAAAAACGATAAATCACTTTCATTGGTTTGATCGATATGATTAATGTAAATTTGGTTAAAATACTCATCAATTAAGCTCTCGAATTTATGCTCAGTTGCAATTTTAGAAATTATTCCAACTAAGCTATATTCATGCCATGACCTGCTTTTTGGAGATCTGATTTTGTTGCTTAAATTCTTATCATTACCATAGCTTGCTTTGGCAATGATCCTAAGTTTTGAAGGAGGAGATGAAAGGCTAATATTATCAACTATGAAGCTACCCATTAAGGATAGAGATTTTTCATCATAACCCAGATAAATTTTTAGCGTTATGCCTCTTGGCGGAATATCCAAAATATTATCTCTATTATCTAAAAGAATCTCCGCCTTATCAGAAACTAATCCAGTCTCATCACTAATATTTAAAGAAATTAGTCTGGCAGATAAAAGATCAGTGATATCTTTATCATCAGCTTCAATTTTAAATATTGGTTTCATTAATTTCTTTTAAGACCAGAGTTTTACTATTTCAGATTCTTTTTCCCCGCTAATATCAGGTAGAGTAATTTTGATTCCCGCTTCAAATACTGGCTCAACTTCAACAATGTGAGGATTAGCTTCAATTACCTGTTCAACAATTTTGCTAGTTTTACCATAATAATTTTGGCAAATTTGATCCAAAATATCGCCATCTTTCGTAAGATAGATAATACTCATAGGCTACTTACAACATTTTGAACAATACCTTTAACGCCTCTTTTTTGATCCTCACCATATCGCTTCAAGCTAATGGAAAATTCAATTTTCCTTGGAGCTCCATCATTTAAGAAATTGCTCTGATTTTCAGTGATCTTGACAATGCACCATCTACCAAAAGCGAAGCCATTGCCAGAAACAAGAAATAATGGCTTTCCAAGACCTGCCTGCGTTCTCATCAAAGTTATTTGCTTTAATCCTCCTTTAAAATGAGGATAAATAACTCCTTCAAGATCAATGGTTTCAACTCCAAAGCCAGTAAATTGTAAAGTTGGGTTGGCGTTAATTCGGTTAATTTCCTGCCAGCGATATTCGCTTTGCCTTTTGAGAGTTTGATAAGCAGAGCTTTTGATTGCAAAGCGATAAGCACCAAGCAACAGCATCATATCAACTTTGAGCAGATTATTAACTGTTAATTTAGAGCTGATATTTTTAAAGAAATCTAATGCCATAACTTCCTAATCAAAATTTAATGCCTGCTTTCTTACTGCAAATTTATGCATCACCTCATCAATTGCTATTCTAACCTGATTAGCGATTGTTTTTTTATCTGCGTTGGTATGTGCATTAATGATAATTGGAGCAGAAATTGAAATATTAGAATTTGAGCTACTGCCAGCAATATTAGAAACATTACTGGTTTCAATTATTTTGCTAAAATCAGTATCTGTTGACTCTAAGTCTTTGATCGTGTCACCAATTTGACTTTGATTATTTGCCTCATCATCAGAAAATATTCCAGTTACTGATTTGATTCCTTTACCAACAACCCCAGCAACTGTTTTTAGTGGTTTTAATAATTTACTAACCCATTCAAAGGCTTTTTTGACATAGCCAATTACACCGCTAAATAAATTCTTAAAAAACTCTCCAACTGGTTGCCAATTTTTAATCAAAAGTCCTGCTGCAATTGCAATGCCACCAATTATTAATCCAATTGGATTGCTCATTATTGCAATTCCAAGAGCCTTAATTCCAAGAATCACTTTTGGGATAGAAAAGCTCATCAGCGTCATTGCTGTTTTATAAGCAAGTAACGCTCCTTTAGCCGATAGGAATCCTCCTTTTAAAAAGGTAAATGCAAATCCCATGCCAATAGAAGCCACTTTAAAGCTTATCATTCCAGCAACTGCTAAACCAAGATATTTGGTTAAGACTGGAAATTTTTCTGCAAAAATACTTACTTTTCCTGCAACACCCGCTGCAGTTTTAGCAATTGATGCAAATGCCGGTAAAAGAACTGAACCAATAGAAATTCCTACTGATTCAATAGCAGAGGCAAATTCTTTAAATGCTCCTGATGTAGTATTTTTTAGCCTATCAGCCATCTCGAAGGCTGCACCATTAGCATTGTTAATTTTTTGCTCTACCTCATCTAATCTACCAGTTTCTACTGATTTAAATATTGCTAATGCTCCAGCAGTTGATCTAGTACCAAAAATATCTTTGATAATTGATAATTTTTCATCATCAGCAAGATTTTTGGTTGCATGATGCATCTCTTTCAAAATACTAACCATTGATCTCATCTTGCCATTTTCAAAGATTTTAACTCCAAGACCGGATAACCTTTTTTGAGCAAGAAGAGCTTCTTTAGCAACATCAGGCATTTCTTCTGCTGAAATTCCCATTTCATTTCTCATCTGACCCAAAGCTTTAGCTCCAGCTTTTGCAGGAGCGGCTAAACGAAGATAAGTTGATCTAAGCATTGTTCCTGCCATAGTTGCTTGAATACCAGCATCACCTAAAACACCTGCTAAAGTAGCGGTTTCAGATAAAGTGCCACCAACAGCAGCGGCGGCAGGAGCAATGAATTTCATGGTTTGACCAAGCATCTCAACATTAACATTGGTTGATCTGCTTGCTTGAGCCAAAATATCAGCTACCTCGCCAGTTCTTTCTGCCTCCATATTAAAGCCAGTTAGAATATTTGAGGCAATATCTGCTGTTCTACCTAAATCCATATTACCAGCAATTGCTAGATTTAATACAGATGGGGTTGCAGCTAAAATTTGATTGGTATTAAGACCAGCCATACCAAGAAATTGCATGGCCTCACTTGCTTGAGATGCTGTATATTGAGTTGTTCTTCCAAGTTCTCTTGCTTGCTTTGTTAGAGCTTTAAATCCTTTGCTGTCTGCTGCTTCATTGGTAATTGCACCAACTTTTGCCATTGCTAATTCAAAATCTACAGCTGGCTTTACTGCTGAATATAAAACTCCACCAAGAGCAACAGCATCAACCATTTGGGATCGATAATTTGCTCTTTTACCAAGATTTGTATCTTTGGCATTCTGGTTATTTTGTAGAGCTGATTGCCTTCTTTTTAAAACATTAAGATTTTTACTTAATTTTGCTTGTTCGGAATTAAAGTTTTTAATATCAATTCCACCAGAGCGAAGAGCTTTGCCCATCTGCCTAGTTGAGATAGCAGTATCAAGGAACGATTTCTTTGTTTGATCTGCTAATCTCTTTGCCTTTCTAAAATTATTTTGTAACTGCTTTGATGGACTATCAGTCGTTGCAATTTCTTTTGATAAAGCATCTAATTTTTGTCTAGCATCGCGATATGCAATACTAGCTTCTTTAGTAGCTCTTGATGAATTTCTAAAAGCTTCAATTTGATTTGCTCTATCAGTGACTTTTTTGATAGCAGATCCAAGTGAAGATAGTTGCTTATTTGCAGATCCAAAAGCACCTTTGAATGATTTGCCAAGCTCTGCGCCAATTAAAACTGAAACTGATGCATTAGTAGCTGGCATAATTCAATTAAATTTCGTTAGTTTCTTTTTGGATTAAAATTGCTTCATCATAAAATAAGCAGAACTCTTCTTCGGTAAGTTCTAAAATTTCAGAAAGTGGCCAATGAGTAATTTTTGAGAGAATAATAATGGCTCGCCTTATATTCCCTCGGATTTGAAAAAATCCATATATGCCTTTTGTAAATTGGCATAATCAGATTCGTCTAGCTCTTCAATAATATTGGGAGTTACTTCACAAAGATTAGCAAAAAGTCTGATTTCTTTCTCTTCATCAGATGAATTTTTCATTTTGGCTACAATGAGACGATCTTTAACTTTTGATCTTCTCATATTCAAATCAGTGATATTTGCACCATCTGATTCGATTGGATAATTTAATTTGATATTTTGCATATTTGTCATTTTTTAGATTCCTATTGCATCACGAATTTCAAGCATCTTATCAACTCCGCCAATAATTCTGGTCATATTATCAATATCGACTTCGATTAATTGTTCTCCATCAATTTCTAGAGAGTAATATCTGCAAGCAATTGTACAGGCTAAAGTTCCTTTTTCTCCTGCAGCAAATTTACCCATATCCATTTCTGTGTACATGCCACGAAGTTTTATAATAATTGGCGAAGTGGTTTCATCATCTTGCAATGCTCCTCGAAGGGTAATTTGAACAGCATTTCCACTGATGAGGCCAAATTGTTTTAAAACATCTTTATCATATTCAGATAAGGTAAAACTAGCTTCTAGCTTTTCCATTCCCATATCAATTGGAATTGGAGAATCTAATCCACCAGCTCGATATTCTTCCGATTTAATATTTAGCTTTGGTGGATTTACCTCATCACATTTGCCAGCATAACCTCTACCATCAATGAAGAGATTGAAATTTTTTAATATTTTTGGAATCATTTCTTTTTTGTTAAATTTGTTTTTTTAGAATAAATAGCCTATCTTAGATCGGTAAAAAAATTAATTTAGTTATATCGTGATTAGTTATTTTAAGAAATCCTTAATAAGGAAAAGGGACTTTTTGCAAACTTTTTGGAAGTTAGGAATATTAGGAAATGTGATTTGTTCAATTATATTCCTTACCTTAATTGTTCTTTCAGAGGATCATCAAAATTATCTTATTCAACACATAACCGTTGCATTTCTGTTCATTTGGTTAATTTTGTATTTGCCATTTAATTTAATAATTTTCTTACAAATCAAGACACAATCGACATTTCAAAAAACTTTAAAAACATTAAGTGTAGCAGGAATTATTTGCGGAATCCTGATAGGAGTTTTTTGGTTGATTATGGCAGTAATTTGCATAGATGGATGCAAATGAGTTTTAGATCTAAACAATTTCGTTTAAATAATCATCAGTCATTTTTGATCTGAAGGTAATATGCTCTGCTGGATATGGCGGAGTGAAGTCAAAATCAAAACTCACTTTGCCTTGTGCAATTTGATCAGGAGTATTTAATTCAGGATCAGCAAATGCTGTTCCACCAATAATTGCACCAATACTTTTTAAGTGACGCAGATAATTATTAACTCCCTCTAAAACATCCTCGATATAAGTCTTGGTGATATTTCTATCAACAGCCCATAAGTGAGCTTTAAGAAGAGAATCATTAATCATATCTGCAGTTCTTCTTGCTTGAAGAAATGCCCATTTAGGATCAGCAGATAAAGTTCTATTACCCCATAATCTAAAACCGCTTTCTTGAATTATTGTAGCTATGTTATTTTCATTGAGGTAGTTAGCTTTTGAATTTACATCACCTAAAACAAAATCTATTGGCTTGGAAATTCCAACAATGCCATTAATCACTAGATTTGATGGTGACCACCAAAATCCTCTCTCATTATCAGATTTTACAATTAATCCTGCTACTCTGGAAGATGCTGGCTCTTCTACTATTGCACCTAAGCTATCAAGAACTTTTACCCAAGGATAAATTGGATAGACTCTAGCAGAGCCAAAATCACCAACATAATCAATAGCATCTGTATCATTTGTATTTGGTAGATCAGCAATAATAACTGCCCTTAGATTTTCTGCTATTCCAAGAAGTTCTGAAACCACAGGATTGGCATTACCACTTGGCATATCGTGAGTAAATCCTGGTGCTATTAAAATTCTTGGAGTTACGCCAAGTGCACTATTAGCAGCAAGTAAAGCATGAACACCTTTATATTGCCCTGTTGTTCCATCAACTCCACCAACAACATCAGCAGATGTAATATTAGCAGGATCAAGACTTCCTGTCGTTAAATGAGCAGGATTGCTTGGATCGGCAACATTGATGACAACAACCATTGCACCAGCTTGATCAAATATTCCATCCAATGCTTTTGGTATTGTGTAATCTTTATTGGTATCATCATTTGCGCCAAAAATTTCCACTGCTTTAGCTCTTGAACCAAGAATTAAGGTTGGCGTATTTACTGGGCCTTGCGGTGCTGTACCAACAAGTCCTATTACACTTGATTTAACTGTTTGAATAGGACGCGCACCATCATTGATTTCAATAACTTCT
>Ga0233400_1000286_pt1 | contig 25399 bp, 34 predicted proteins | sample 46DmetaG_FD_182708 | JGI IMG/M metagenome (GOLD analysis project Ga0233400, IMG submission 182708) | Seawater microbial communities from Monterey Bay, California, United States - 46D | ecosystem: Environmental > Aquatic > Marine > Coastal | place: USA: California | collected 2016-10-21
GTAAACATTAAATCCATCAGCGCTAAGGTCAAAATAATTACCAGAGCGAGTTCTAATTAGTGTTAATATTTCAGATGCTATTTGATTAGCCTGTAACTCTCCGCCATCATCTCCTATAAAGGATGTAACTACCTCAATCCTGGTGCTACATTCTAGCATAAAAGTATCAGCGTTTTGATCCACCTCATTAGAATCTACAGAATAGACTCGTATATAAGGCTCAGAGGCATCGTTAGGCACTCTATTATAAACTGGTACATAACTACCATTTACAGTAATTGCATCCGTTAGGCGTGTTATAATCGCCCTCCTAATAAAATGTATTGCCTCTGTCATTTAAGTGATCTTTTAATTGTTTTTTCTATGCTGTCAATCATTTTTATCATACCTCTGTTTACAGCTGGATAAAAAAATGGAATTGCAGCCTTTGCGTTTTTCCTTGGATTTGGTGTGCCTCCTCCAAACTCTACAGCTGCTGAGTAATCAGCATCAGATCTTATTTCAGCTTGTTTATTATTTACCACAGCTTTAATATTATTTAATAGATTACTAGTATCTACAGGCGCAGTCCTTTTCATATCCCTCTGTATATTTAAAGCGCCTTTTCCTATCTCTGTAGCTAAAGCTGTTTTATCTATAGCCTTTAGCTTTGTGAGTCTAGCCTGTAATTTTTTATAATCATCTGGATCTAATCCCATACTAATCTAATTTAGTGGCTTTTATAACAGTAAAAAAATCCTGTTTACTATCATAGATGCCATTTATTCTATAGAGTCCATCCTTGCCCTCTATTTTTATTAGGTCATTGTCCAGGATCTGGTCAGCAGCCTTTTTGCGGAGTTCTAATTCAACTTCTACTGATCTGCCTCGCTTTCCCTCAGTTGCTGTTATATCACCCTTTACATCCTTTTTATTTGCCCATAGCGTTTCTACAGTTGCATTTGTAGAGGTAGTGCCGCCAAAGCCATCTGAGGTTTTAGTAAGCCTTTTGACTTCTATCCTAGTATTTAGTTTGCCAGCGTTCATTAAAAGTACATTGTTTTATAAGACTGTAGTAAATTTTTAGTACTGTTAGGCACCTCATTTACATTGCCCTCTATAAAATCAGCTCTGTAATCATACATGGTAGCTACTAGGTGCAATATTGCATCTTTAATAATGTCATCAGTCAATCCTGTAGTTATATAGGTCACTTTAACCTCATCAGCTGGGAGCGTTCCTATTTCAATTACAGTATCATCTAGTCCATAGGTATCATAACTTACAGCAGTTCCCTCAGAGGTTACTGAGCTGATTGATGCAACTGGCGCAAATGGTAGCGTAAATCTATTATCCACCTCCTGGAGGTAGAAAGTTCTATTTTTAGCTACGATGTCTTTGCCTATGTAATTCTCGCACCAGATCCTGGCTGTTGTTATCATTCTATCTATGATAGTGTCATCAGCGATAGTATCTATTCTCACAAAATCTTTTACATTTTGAGTAGTTACTATCTCGCTGCCAGTTACAGAATTGATTTTAATGTCGTGCATTATTTTTTAGCTTTAGTGGTACGCTTTTTAGGAGTCTTAGCTTCTTTTGTTTCTTTAGCTACTTTCTCCTCTTTGTGTTCGATACCTATTCCTCTGATAATGTAATGGCGTGCAGTTTTAGGATCCATTTCTAAAATCTCACCCTCTTTGCGCCATCCAGCACCAGAATAAACATCTTTAATGATTTTAATTTTCATATCGTTTAATTTACAACAAAGATAAAAAAAAAGCGCCACAGTAATTGTAGCGCCCTTTCCTTAACAAACCAAACAAACTATGATTTTTAGAAATCATTCGTTAAATGCAAAGTTATTAAAATATTTTTTGTTTTTGCCTGTGATTGAAACTCTTATTGATTGCATTTGTCCATTATTTTTAAAAATAAACCAGCCATCAAAAAAATCACACCATACAGCAAAGTAGTCAATTTTTTCTTTAGTGTAGTTACGTTTATTATTTTGTAAAGGAATATGTACATTTTTTCTACGCTCATTCTCTGGGGTTTTAGTTGAGGATTTAATCTGTACTCTGAGGAGTCGCTCTCCTGTATCTACTATACAGTCGTATAGAGATGAGTCAATGAGCGGCATAGAAACCTGGTAGTTTCTTTTCATGCACTCTGTAGCGAATAAGTATTCCGCTAAACAGCCTCGCTGATTATTATCCACGAAATCAAAGCTACAAAAAAAACCCTAGACAGTTATTTTAGCCTAGGGTTTGCATCAAATGAAAAACAAAAACAAAAAAAATTACAGCATAAATGCCTCAAAACAAGTGGCGCTGCAAATATCATCACCATAACTAGGGCGGTCGCAAACTCTGCAATAGCCTCCCTCGTAATCATCTGGCGGTGTGTGATCAAAAAATTCCATATTACCTTTTTTTAATTTCGTCTATCCTATCCTGGAACTCCCATATCTTTTCACTAAGATACAAATAATCTGCTGGCTGCATTTTACCAGTTAAATCTCTGATGCTGTCTAAATAAAAATCATATCCATCATCCATTGTTGTATCTCATTAAAGTGAATGATAAAACGAACATTACAAGGGCATCCCATGTAGCTTGGAATCTAATGCCTAGAGAAAATCCCCAGGCAATAAATCCCACTATTAAAACAATCCTAACCTTTTGCTGCAAGTTCATAATCTATAAATCGTAATGTATGTATAAAATCAAATCTAAAAAGCCATACATAAAAACAAATGCACAGATATTAAATAATAATGCGCCTAAAATAATCTTAGGGTTTGACATTTCTAAAAGAACTTGATAGTCCGCACTCTTTTTGAATTTTTTAATAATATTTCTCATAGTTTTAAAATTTGTTATACTCAAAAGTATAAAAATAATTACACATTGCAAATTTTTTTACATTTTATTTATTAAAGCATAAAAAAAGGGTAACCCATAAAGGCTACCCTCTTAATCAAAATTCTCACTATTAAATGAGCTATATTAACTGTGATTAAGCAGTTTCTAGAGCAGTTTTAGCAGTTGAGAAAGTTCCTTGTACAATTGCGTTTGGCAAGTAGTTAGTTAAAGCTACTCTCTCCATTGCACGTACAGTAACAAAATTCTTTTGGAAGTTATCGCTGTCCTCTCTTGAGAACTCTACAGCTAGATTCTCACGAATCCAAAGCTGAGATGCTTGGCGTAGATTTCCTACTAAGAATTTTCCAGCTGTTACAGCAGTGTTAACTGTCACAGGGATTCCATTGATTGTTGGCTGTAAACCGCTAAAGATTTGATTTCTCAAATACTCATTAGCAGTAGATTTCAACAAGATCATTTTGTGTAAATCAGTTGGATTTAACAAAATAGTATCAGCTTGATAGTTAGCTAGTGCTAGTTGGTTTAAAGCAACTGTAAGCACGTCAAACTCATTAGCTGATTCAATAGCTAAAGCAAATCCGCCAGCAGCAAATGCAGTTCCATCAGTAAATAATCCATCTAGGTTTGGCGATGATCCATCTCCATTCAAGATTTCATTATCCTCTACAGAAAGTACTTTTTCTGGAACTCTAGCTGATAGATATGAAGTTAATTGCTTAATATCATCTAGCATCTCTCCAGTGATTCTCATATAAGTACCGATTTTCTCTACATTTACTGTAGATGCAGCTAGATCGAAATCTGACTGTCCAAATGCAGCAGCCTCAGCAGTAGCAGCAGCTCCATCAGAGTATGCAGTTTCTTTAGGGAAACGGATAGTCTGTGCATCAGTTGATCCTAAAGGTAGTAAAGAGCGGATATGTACTGAGCGGCTAGGATCGTATTTGATTTGATCTACGATAGTTTCAGCAGCAATAACTCCTGTAACATCAGCGCCTAAACTCATATCAGCTTTAACCTCAAAACGAGCAGCGTTTGCATTACCTTTAAGCATTGCATCAATTGCGCCATCTTTTAAAGCTGTGTGAATAGCTGATTTAAATGATTGAGGAGTAGCTCCAGAAAGTGTTTTCTTTGCAGCCATTTCCATCTCATCTAATCTCTTGTTAAGAGCATCACTTTTTTCTACATATTGTGTAGTTAAATTATCAATCTCTGATTTTAGAGATGATTCCATTTCACCTTTGGCGTTATCTTTAGCCTGGTTAAATGCTTTCTCAATTTTCTCATCAACTATGTTTCCGATCTGGTCTAGTTGATTTTTTACGTTTTCCTCCATTATTATTTTTTTAGAGTGTTTAACAAATAATTAAAAATCTCGCTATTGTCTGCTTTTACCTCGATCGGCTCAGTGACTTCAATATCGGTCGGCTGAGTGACATTAATGTAAATAGATTTTAGCTTTAGTATTTCCGCCTCTAAGGCGAATCCAAGCTCATCAGAGATCTCTCCCTTTCTGAGTAGTTGTGCAATTTTATCGAATCTCTTAGCAATTTTCTCTGGATCTACATTCCCTTTTACATCCATAATCATTGCCTGGTCATTAGCTGCAAGTGTTACAGCTGAGATTTCAAATAGTTTTACCTCGTTGAGATGTCTATAGCCATCGTGACCCATTTCTTTTTGAACTGGTAAAATGCCTACAGAGTTCTCAGTAATGACTCCAGCTTTCATTAATTCTACGACATCTTTTCCTAATTGTGTTTTAGGGATTTGCGCCTCGAATATTAAACCTTTGTCATCCTCCTCAAGGTGGACCATTTTGCCTAGAGGTTTATCCATATCATGCTGATAAAGATACTTTACTCTTTTGGCGTTCTCTTGTAGTGTCTTTTTGTATGCTCCCTTATTGATTATATCGCCATCGCTGTCGACATTACCAAAAACAGACCCATAACCCTTTACAACTCCAGCTGAGGTGTCAGCATCTAACAGCTCGCCTATCTGAGTTGATTTATAAATGATTGTATTCATATTGCAAATTTAATAATTATAAATTACTTACTGTAAAACCCTCTATTTTACCAGTAGCCTGGGCATCCTCTTTAGGGAATGGCGCTGTAGAACATCTACAATTAACTACATTTTTTGCGCTACCAGCTGGATCACCAGGATTAAACAACTTCTCGCCACCTACTAAAAACCTCTCTTTAAAATCTACTATCTGAGCATCAGCTGCTCTATGAGCTGGGCGTTCTCTGCCATCTATAGAAGTCATCCACTCCTTTTGCAAGTTTTCCTGTCCAAACATATCAGTAGCGCTCTGGAGCGTTGCTACATTAGCTGCATTAGTTGCCTCAGTTCTGATTAATCTCTCTGCCTGGCTTTTAGAATACTGTCCGAACTTTTGGCGTAATATTCTTTGAGCCTCTCTCTCATTCATTGCCATAAACTCTGGATCTGAGGATAGCTGTTTAAATACTTTCATTAATGTAGCTTTGGCAGTTCCCTGGACCAGTACCACTCTCTCTGCTGCTATTTGTTGGCTAACTGTATTAAATCTCTCTGCCCAGATGTCATCATAGCCAGATACATCGACTTGTTTAGATATTACTTTGTCAAAGTTTTTAGCATACCACTTGGCAAACTTGAGTCCTATGTTTACATAGGTTTGGCGATAGATTTCTGTAAAGTCTGCCACTCTAAATAGATTATCAAACCCTGTAGCTTTGCCAGTTTTTAAAAAGTCATCGATAGCTTTTAGATATTCGCTCTCATAGTAACGCCTAGCATTAGCAAACTCTTTACGCTCTGCACTAGATAGCAGTTTGTCAAAATTACCTTTCCAGGATTCTTTGGCTTTCTTTAGTAGCATTATCCCTCATTTTCTGAGATTCTTTTTGCCCAGGATACCATAGCAGCACCACCCCATAGATTGTATGCTACATAGCCTTTGTCTTTCCAGGGAGTATCTTTAAACTTCGGATCTATTTTAGCGTTATCCTCGTGACGTGCTAAAAAGCTGTTAACCCTCTTGACAGTTGATAAACTGAGCGCCTCTCTGTTAGCTAACTGCGATGCTCTCTGCCAGCCTGTGGGTGTCCCAGCAGTCACCTCATCTCTGCCATATTTATCACGCCACTCAATCATCCTACGAGCGTTATTAGTAGCGCCTTGAGGATAGTCTTTAAAGGTTTCCTCTTTTGTTTCTATTGAGTTGTAATCTATTGGCTCGTTATTACCAGCCTCTCTCCTTTGAGCTGCATAGAACTCATCTAGGCGATTGTTTTTAGCCGCCTCATATTCAGAGTGAGTAGCAAAAGGCATATAGACAGTAGAGCCATTGAATAAATGCTCATGGTATCCAGTACCGCCCATCTCTATAGCTCTAGCTTGAGCCTCCTCTATGGTAGTGTATGTATCAACTGTATTAATCACAGCTGACTTGAATAGTTTACTTATATCAAGGTCCAAACTCTTTGGCTCGGCTTCTGGTATAATCTCACCTCCAATAGGTAATAGATTAGCTGGTACATAGTAGTCATTTAGATTCTCGTTTTCATCATCCATACCATAAGACATAGCCGCTCTTTTTTCGTTTGGCGTAATCCACCAGGCTTGACTCATTTGCCCTACCACCTTATCCATTTCCTCCTGGAGTTCTGGAATGGAGCTATAATCAAAGTCAATATAGATCTTATCGCCATACTGAGGCGCTAGCCATCTGTTCAGCTCATCTCTAATTTTATTAAGCTCTGGAATAACAGCATTTTGATAGAGTGCCTTTTTAGCCTCTTTCATATTGTTGTAAGTAGTGCTGTCTGTATTGTTTAGCAGTTGTACTGGTACATTATAGATATTACAAAGATCTTTTATAGTAGCGTTGTACTGCTCTATGAGTGATAGATCAGAGGCGTTTAATCCAAAGTTTACCCAGCTTAGTTTTTTAGGCGTAATGATAACATCCCCAGCATTATCGCTGCCCTGGTATTGTTGGCGGAATTTATCCTTTAGCTGTTTAGCCTGGACCTCGTTTAGATCACCCTCATCAGACATTAGGATACCTCTAGCAGTTTGATTCTGTAGGTATTTAACGCCAGTAGTTAATGCCTGGTTATTAGCATCCATTACTCTGAGTCCAGCCTTGAGAGGTGACATTCCGTAAAGGTGTGATCCTGTGCCATCATAGTAGAGGTTTGGATCTTTGATGTGGCATACCTCCTCTGCTGGGATTCTGTACGTTCCGTTGTACTCTAGCGTGTACTCTTTAACTGGCTCCATAATACCGCCAGAATTAATCTCTACTTTCTGAGAGGGCAATATGTACAGCTCCTTGTATTTGCCAACTCCAGCACCAGTATCTGGTCCGATTCCATAGATGTATCTATTTCCAGTAAGTTTACCGAAAGCTATGATCTCTTGGATCCAGGAGTTGTATGATTGCGCTGGGTTAGGTCGATCTAGAAGTTGGTGGAGTTCGGTGTCCTCTAGTTCTACCAGCGCTTTTTTCTGTAGCATCTTAGCCTGGAGTACTGTATTGGAATTAAACTCTCCAGAGGTAAGCGCTTTGTACCTTTTAAGATCATTTGATTTCTGAACCTCGTAAACCTGGAAAGGAATATTAGTCGCTGACTTAGTGATCAGATTAATGATTGAGTAAATTGTGGCGTTATATCTATAGCCTTTGTCTATGTAGGTATCATCATTCTCTGGATTCCAGACAAGTGTATCGCCTAGATAATTATAGATTGCTTTATTGAAATCTATGTGAGTTTTTTGTGCGCTTTTAGAAACAAGGTTTTTGAATCTATCTAAGATACTAGCCATCCAATACAAAAATTTTAATTATACAAAAATAGTAATTATATTACAAAGAAATCATTACGCTTACTGTATTGCGAATAAACGCCATATCTGATGCAGTCCATCTGGTGATTAAAGCGATCCATAGGCTTGTTTATGATAGTCCCATCCTTTAGCTGCTCCCAGTAATAATTGTGATATTCCTTTATTATATTTTTTGATTCCTGGCTCACTACTATGTCAAACTCTTTTAGTAGTGATATACCAGCGTTAATTGATCCAGTCCCTTTTACAGCTGGCTTTACATACATTCCTAGGCGTTTCATTTCCTCTCCACTCTTAGGCTCTGCTGCATCATAGAAAATTAGTGTCTGATCATACCCTAGGCGCTTTAACTCATCTACTATGTCGCTGTTTGTGAGTCCTGTTTTATAGATTAGTTCGTGAATATAGATAGTATCGCCTTTGCGCACTATATATGATGCTGCTGTAGGATCATTTGTATAACCAAAATCTAATCCTATCACACCCTCAGTATCTTTGTCAAACTCTGGAAAGTCCGCCAATGCTTTAAATGTCCAGTTGTTAAATATCTGGCGTGCTGAAAACACAGCCTTTTGTCCCTCACCAAAGACTCGCCAATAGTCTGGATCACGCTCTCTCATCCGCTCTATCTCAAATACTAGGTCTGAGGATAGAAATTTATTATCCTTGTAGGTGGTTATCCAGGTGTCACAGTCATCCCTGGGAATAATCTCATCATATATCCAATGCACAGGATCACTAGGGTTAAAGTCTAGAATAATGTAATCAGTACATCTCATATTAATTTGGCGAAAGTCCTCCATAGTTAGCTCGTTCGCCTCATTTAAAAATGCTATGTTTCGCTTTCTCCCTCTGATTTTCTGGCTGTCATCGACAGATAGAAACTCTACAAGATGCCCATTGTACATAAAGTGTCCCTCTACTTTATTGTGTACAGCGCCATCTAAAAACATTCCTACGTTTTCTGCTATCTCCAGGAAGTCCCTTTGTACTGATCCTTTGAGTGCTGGTAATGTTTTCCGTACTATTGAAATAACTAAAGGCTGCTCAGACTCTGTAATTAACCAGATAAGGTACTGGCATATGGCATAGGTTTTTCCACTCCTGGTCCCACCCTGGTGAACTCTTAGCCTAGCTTTTGATTTTCTAAGCTGTCGAAATTGTTTATTTATTCTCTGGCGCATCCTCCTGGTCATCGTATTCCGCTGGAACCCATTCGATAACCCTAGATTTTAATCCCCCTGTTTGTTTTATCTCTTGTTTAGTTCCATTGAGCCTATGAGCCTCATGCTCCTCTGCTATCATTTTCATAGCTGCTATCTGTAGGCTAGGTGTTTCTGAGTTTATCCAATTACTCAGCATCTTAGTTTTTTTAGAAACTCTCATTTCCTCTACTGCCTTTTTTATAGCGTTCGATTCGTTAAGTTCTAAAGCATAAAAGGTAGTTTTAGAACAAGGTAAAAACGCCACTATATGCTCTATAAACATCAGTTTGTGTTTATCTATAGCTGCCAGAGCTTTTTTCTCAAGTTCTTTTTTATCGTATGCCATTATTTATTATCTGTAAACCAATGAATATTAAACCCAAATAAGAATATAAAAAACTGTATAGTATGCCTTTTATCATCCGCTACAACCTCTATCATTTCAATTTCCTCATTAGAGTAGTTTATTCCTACCATAACTCCATAGATCGGAAAAAAATCAATTTGGATCATTGTTTAATTTATTATACAAAAATAGGTAAAAATCCCAGATAGCTTGCTGATAGTTTTTAGGATCATGCAGCTTATTAGTTGTATGAGCTACGCCATCAACTGTATAAACTAGGATAAACTGCCCATCTCTAGGCTTTGGATAAATTCTAATATTATTTTCATCGCACCATTTAAATGCTTTATAATGCTCCTCCTGGGTGTTTACTGTTGGCTGTTTGTATTGTTGTTTTCTAGGCATAGTTTCTAGTATTTCAAGTGATTGTATTGGTTTTAACTCGTTATGGGAAACAAAAACAGTATCACCATAACCATAATTTTTTATTTTGTGATTATTGTCAATGTAGCCTCTGGTGGTGTATCCTACAAATTCTAGCATTTGGTTTTTATACCAGGTGAGAATATAATACTCAGCGTGTTTACGTTTGTACTGAGTCACAGGAAACATTAAATTAGGTTTGTTTTTACTATCAGAACATTTTACCTGGATCCCATAATCAAAGTCAGTTCCATCATCGCCTACTCCTATTGTGTCTATGTTCATTTTTAGTCCGCTGTATCTAGCAAACCCTACCTCTCCTAGCATACCCAGATAGGATCTGTAGAGATGCTCTTTGCCCTCAAAAAAGTTTTGACTGTTTTTAGTATCAGTACAGCCTACGCTATAGGATTTAATAATTGCCACCCATTTGGCTAGTAAATGATCTCGCTCTGATATTTTTATAGTCATATTAAAATGGAACCTGGTCCCTTACTACTGTGAATCTTTGTTTTTTCTCATCTATTGTTTTATAAACGCCTCCATCTTTAAAGTCTGGAGCTACTGTAAAACTACCCTGTTGTCCATTCTCTTTACGTTTCACCTTTTGTACATGAATCTGTACAGCATCTGATTTAAATTGAGTCATTTCGCCTAGACTTCTAAATACTGTAATACAATTAAAAGCCTTGTTGAAAAAGTCACTAGAGCCAGATATATCATAGGGAGTAGGTACTTTGTAATTACCATTGTCATTAGATTCCATTTTTCTAGGGTGTGCTACCAGGAAAAGGTGTGTTTTAGTTTGCTGACAAAACTGGGTTATTTTAGATAACATTTGCCCTACATAGGAATGATCACGCTGTGCTGAGTGGTCCAGCATATTCCAGGGATCAATTACTAATAAATTAACTCCTTTTTGAAATACTAAATCTCTAAAAGCATCTAGTATCCCATCCAGGGTTAAATTATCTAGGTCGATCTTTATAAAATAGAAATGCTCCTCTATAAAGTTTTTAGTTTTATTTAGATCCTCATTAGAGCAATTTCTCTCATTAAGTTTATTAGCCAGGCGTTTTATATGTCCCTCATAGGGAAACGACTCTGGAGCAAAGAAAGCAGTTCTATGCCCATATTTGACTGCCATATTACAAGCAATCTGATCGACTACATCTGATTTACCAGAGTTTGGTATTCCTGTGACTACAGTCCAAGATCCCTCAAAATCGACCTTAAAATAATCATCGCTATCACCCAGAGCAATGCTGTAATTTTTAATCCCATAATCATTATAGTTTAAAACATCTTTCCAAATATCATCAATATTTACCACTCCCTCTAGTGGGAAGTGTTTAGCGGTCTTTAAAATTGTTCTAAGTACCTCAGCACCTTTTTCTGTTAAAACCTCATTAGCATCCTTAAAATCGCCAAATTCGATATACTTACAGCGATACTGTCCAAACCTCCTAGCAAGCTCATTCCTAAGAGCTAAACCTGGCTGGTCATTATCAGTACATAAAACTATCTCTTTTTTATCCTTGAAAAACTCCCAGCAGTTATCTAAATAATCTAGTCTTTGATTGCCTTTAGATGCTCCATTAGGTACTGAGCAAACAGAATAGATACCAGCCTCATGTAGCGATAGTGCATCCATTTCGCCCTCTACTATGTAGATTTTTTCCATAGTAGCTATGTTATCTAAGCCATAGAATATAAGCTCTGCTCCAGATACCATTTTAAAATTTTTCTCAGCATCTCGGAATTTGCAGTTAATGAGTTCGCCCTCCCTGTAGTAATTAAAATTAATTGCTTTGCGCTTCTTTTGAACCTGGGGAAAAAACTCTATTGACTCTCCCACTTTCCAATGGCTAAGAGTAGCCTCAGAAATACCTCGTTTATTAAACCAGGAAATAGTACGATCTGATAAATCTGTTTTAGCCTCTGGAGGTTTTACATACTCCTTTTTTTCCTTGAACTGTACGTTTCCAGACCAGCCACAGTTATGGCAGTTATAAACTCCTTTTTCTAAATTTATAGATAGGCAAGGATCTTTTTTGTTTTTTCTAGTGTGTGAGCATTTAGGACAGATTACCTTTTGCTCTATGGCGTTTCCTCTAGGAGTAATGCCAATGTTTAAAAATTCATTTATCATTATTTGGTTTGTTTGCTAGTAGGCTAAATTCATCCCCTCCGAATTGTAATTTAAATTGATCAATTCTGCGGAGTCCAGATTTTGAGTTTGTTTTTCTAAGGGAAAGTAATCCAAAATTAACACCTTTCCAAAAATTATCCTGTTTAGCTTTTTTAATTAAGTAGTAAAGCTGTCTAGGATTTACTTTATCTTTTTGATCAGCTAGCCTAATTACATTTAGCCAATCAACTTTTATTTTAGTATCCTTTGGGTGAAATTCCTCTGGGAATAAATTTAAAATATGTTCATAGGCGTTTATATAAAAATCAGAGAATTCTGACACTTTTTTAAAAGTGGCACTATTATTACTTGTATTATTATTATTATTATGTATATTATTATTAGGTTTAAACTTTTCTTTAAGCCCCCCTTTAACTTTTCTTTGTACCCCCTTAAACTTTTCTTTAACCCCTATTAGGTAAATTTCACGCTTTCCATCATGATTTGTTTGTGTTCTAATTAGCGCTTGATCAATCAACTGTGATACCCATTTTGATACAGATACCTCACTAACATTATATAGGTCTGCAAAATATTTATTAGTAGCCCAGCACATTCCTTTTTTATTAGATAGCGCTGTGATTTCACCATAAAGGAGCTTGGAGTTGGCGGTCAGTTTCTCATTATACCTAACCTCCGCTGGTATTACTGCATAGTAGTTTGGTTTCATTTGTTATGCTTTTTCCACTAAATTTTTTACCTGGTCACAAAATGTACGAATATCGCCAAAGATTCTTTGGAATTCCGCCAAAGTAATTTTGTTATCATCGAATAACTCCCAAAGCGTTTCAATCAGTAGATCATACTCAGCTCTAGTCATCCTCCCTACATACTCATAACGCACAGTAACATCATCTACAGTAGTGGTAGTGCGCCACATTCGCTGATCAATTTCGTTCCAGTAAACATTTCTATAATCACTCATAACTCATAAAATTATCAATAATTTCTTTTGCAGCATCAAACGAATTACACCAATGCGCATCCCAGGAGGCATTTTTAAGCCTCTCTAAGCAATTAAACTGGTTTTCTGTAGGTTTGTTATATCCAACTTTTAATTCGAGCGCTAAACCGCTGTATTTGCTTTTTGATGCAAAAACTAAAATATCTGGTATTCCAGCCACTCCGCCTAAATATTTAAACTTGTAGCGTTCAAATGGCGAGCGCTTACCCTCATTAGGTACATGAATAGCAAAAGCTCCAGGATATTGCATTTTAATGTAATTCATAACGCTGTTTTGAAGTCGGTCCTCTTTTGTCAAATATTTTTCGAATGGATTTTTTGTCGGCATATCTTAAATAACCTGGATGAATATATTTAGGCACTGTTGCTTTAGGAATTTTCCAATCATTTGATTTTAACAAACTTACCTGTCCAAACAAAGTTATATAATGTTTTTTAAATTCTGGATCAGTTTGTAACAAATCTCTGCAACTTCTAATATTGTGTAATGCTGAGGCGTGATCTCTTTCAACACTTCTGCCAATCTCTGCTAGTGATTTTTTAGTAAAATTTCTGCATAATCCAAAATAAATTTTTCTAGCATCTACTAAATGCCTTTTTCTAGATCTAACATTTATAAAAAAACCGAAATGATTTTCAACTTTAGTTTTAATTTGTTGTAATTCCATAGCTATAGTATTAAAGCGCCATCATCCATATACCCAGCAGCCTGGTAGCCTTTCTCAATTCCTGTAGCTAAATAAAAACCCCAGTCTGATAATGCTTTTTTATAGGCTTGTCTGCCCAGTGCTATCATATCATCATCTAAAGCATAAACCTCTACACTATATGGATAATTAGTTTCTACAGCCACAAAGCGAAAGTTTTCTGGTGGAAAACCTAAAACATCAGAATAAAAACACGCCTGTAAATGATAGGCATATTTGTATAAGTCCCTCCTAAATGCTATAGGTGAATTATCCTGGCAAGTTTTGACATCCCCTATCCAATTATCACCAAATACATCTGGGCGAACTCTAATAGGTATGCCATCCATTTTACCATAGTGAGAAAGCTCTACAGTTCCTGTGCAATATTTTTGCGCCAGATCATGCTGTCTTAGATTCTGCATTATTCCAGATATGATGTCCATATCACTGTCCCTTAAATGTTTGCGATCCCCAGCCAGCTTTTCGTGCTTTGCTTTTATTTGCTTTCCCTCTTTAGTGCGCCCATCGTATTTAGGCATTAAATAATAGTCCTGGTCAAATTGTTTTTGACCCTCTAGCATTATTGTATGTACAGCTGTGCCTAGAGCCATTGCTGGCGTTTCTGTAAATTTTGCTGTTAAATAATGCTTTACTGATTTCTTATAAATCATTTTGAGTCCACTTGCTGATATTGAATCATGAGAGTGATACTCCTGGTTAGTATCCTGTTTAGTATTTAATGTTATTCTCATCTAGTTTGGTTTTTAAGTATGCAACCTGGTCCTTTAATAAAGTAACCTCATTGCGGCTGTTTGCTACATATTCTAATAATACTTGTATCCTTTCCTCCATATATTTTATGTCATCCGCTTTCCAGGATCCATCTAAATTGTGTATTGTATTTGACATGGCTATAAAATAAAAGGGCAACCTTTTCAAGCTACCCTAGTTAGTTTTAATTAATTCTATTTTTCTCACTTAATTTATAATTATACACCTCTACAATATTTTGGCAAGTATCAGCCTCATTATTGTAAATTCTTAGCATTTTATAATTACAATTTTTTGCTAATCTATTTATATCAAAATTTCTATTGCGTAATTTAATAATCTTTAAAGATCTTATAAATTTTGGAGAAAATGATTTATTAACTATACTGCTTAGAAGTAAACAGTCTGTCATTATATCATTTCCAAAATCTATATCTATTTTATAAGTACCATCTTGAATATTTTTATTGGGATTCATTGATCTAGTAAAAGCGTAAGCTATTGCGCCAGTAGTTGAATATTTTGTCCATTGGCTTATTAATTTTTTTAAATTGATATAATCATTTTTTTCTTTATTAGACCAATAATTTATATAATCATCTAAAGACCATCCCTTTCTAATTTTATTTGATTCGATTACTGCATAATTATCACCATTATATGATACTACATAATCAATAGGCATTTTTAATTTTTTTAAAGCATCAAATCTGTGCTGTCCATCTAATATGTAACCTTTTTTAGTTACTATTATAGGCTGTAATAAACCATATTTTTTAATAGAATATTCTATTTTTTTTAAATTATTATGATCTAATTTTCTATTAGTTTTTAGTAATTTAAACCGACTATAATCAAAAGTTGTTTGTAATGAAAACCTACTTTTGTAACTGTTTTTTTCTAAAAAATTCATATTTATTGAGTTTGCAATCATATTATCAAATATTAAAAGGGCAGCCTTTTACAGCCGCCCTGGTTAATTTAAAATGGCAAATCATCATCCTGTGCTACAGGATTAACTTGCTTTTTTGTTTGTGTTTCGCCATTAGGCTCCCATTGATTTAATTCAATGTACTGCTTTCCGCTTTTAGCGGTTAAAATGTCTAGGTTTACCCAGCCACCTTTTGCATTTTTTTGTAGAAATGCTACAGCATCATCAACTTTTACGCTGATGTTTCCCACTACAAAGTCTGGCGCTCCAGCTCTACGTTTAAAGCTGAATCCATCTGCAAAAACTTTCTCTGTTGTCATAATTTAAATTTATTAGTTATTTGATCTTTGTACTCGTTTTTCATTTTGTAGGCAGCGAGTACCTTTTCCGCCTGTGCTTTAGTGCCTTTATCTAAAAGCGCTTTTAATTCTGTTTCCTTGAGCCAAGGAGTATCATCTTTAGTCTGGTTTGCTATTGCATTAGAAACTTCCTCAGCTGATGCTACAGAGGTGTCTATTCCTATTCCTAAAAGTCCTAATGCTCTACCTATTGCTGATGTTTCACAGTTCTCGATAAATGAGGTTTTATTTATGTAGCTGCTGCCCATATACTCCTCAGCGTGACCAGTCGCTCTGATCATTTTATTTTCATCAAAGATTACAGCTCTAAACTGTACCAGGCGATCCTTTTTAGTTTGGCATACCTCATCTTTAATTTTGATTGTTTCAATTCCCCATTTATCGTATTTTTTCTGGGAATGAAAATAGCCAATACGCTCATTGACCTGGACATATTCCTTGCCCTTAATGTTTATTGTTTTCATAGTTCTAGGTTATTTAAATTTAATTTTAATTGTTTTAGCTTGATCAGCTCTGCATAAGTAAAGCGCCCAGGATCCTGTAGTTTAGATCTCAGAGTCGGATAGGTTATCCCTAAATGATCTGTAACATCTAACCTCCTAAGTCCTAGGCGTTTTATCTCATTGATAAATTCTAATTCTAAATTATTCATATATAAAAAAAATAGGGGAGTTGCCTCCCCTGGTTATTATTTAATTAGCTTTTCCAATACTCTTAATTGCTCTGATTGTAATGCAATTAAATCTTTCATTAGCTGTTTTTTGTAATCCTCATTTTTTAAATTAGGATCTTTAACCTTAGATTCAATTCTTTTGATATCCCACTCTATAACATTATACTTTGCTTGCAATGCGCTCTTAGAATTTCTACCAGTAAAACGCTTTGTCATTTCAATGCCTCTCTGGATTCCCTCGTTTGTTTCTTTTACTATATTACTCATAATTTCTAGTTGTTTGTTTTTGTTTTACTCTGTAAAAGTAATAATATTTTTTCAATATGCAAATATTTTTACAATAATTTTATAAAAAAAATCCCCATTCAAGTCGAAACTATCCTGGGGATCAGCAAACAAAAGGGATTGTTTAAGCTGTTATTTTATTAATTTGACAGCAAAGTCTGCTGTAACATCATTAGTCTGGTTGGGAACGTGCATAGTTAGCTCATATTCATTAGCCTTTACATCGTATCTCATAGAGTCTATGTAGCAACTAGCGCCCTCTCTAAATGTACCAGATCCAAAATCAATCCAGACTTTATTATGAGGCGCTACAGGAATAGGCTCAGATTTTAAATTATAAAATGTACCCTCATAGCGTTTGACAAAATCTCTAAAGTCATTTAAAATTTCCTGGGTTACTATTTTCTCTACAGTAGGAAAATCAGATGCCTGTATAGTAAAATCTCTAGGGCGTTTAAAATAGCCATCATAACCGCCCTGGAAGTTATCAGCTCCTAAATAATTTGATATAAATATATCTTTAATTTCATAGAGTGCAGTTTTTGTATTTACTACGTTTTGAGTATTTGTGACAATCATTTCACTAGCGTAATCTGTTTTTTCTGCTATATATAATTTGTCAAAATAAGTGTATTCAATTAATGATTGACTAGGATTTGGATAGGTGCTAAAGTTAGGATAGCGTATGTGCATCTGAATTTTAAAATCGCCATCTACTTCATTATATGCTTTTAATTCTGCTTCAAAATTCTGCCAAGTTCCTACCTTAGTAAAAGATTGTTTTTTTCTCCTTTTTTTATTATCTACTGTTTCTAAAAAAGCTAATTCGCTCCACTCATCATTTTTAAAATTATAATATAATGTAGTGCCATCAGCATCAATTCCCTTAACATAAATTTCCATTTCATATTTCCAGGAATCAGCAAAGTTTGTTAGCGTATAGTCTGGCTCTACAAAAAATGAAAAACCTAAATTAAACTCTTTAGTTTCGTCACTTACTACAGTATTAATTTCATTTTTAATAATTACATAGGGATCAGTAATATTAATTCCATGTACAGAAGTTCTAATAGTTTTTAAGCCTATTAGCGCTTTTTCCTGGTCAAAATGTATAGCTGTATTTGCGCCAAATTCCCATTGATGATCATCATATAATAGCTGAGGATTTTGATTTATATATTTTAAATCACTCAGATTAATATCATATTTAACCTGGTTGTAAGGTCTTAAATATTCTTTATATAAGTCTGCTCCAACTGGTTTTAACTCTGTAGGCGCTTTTAAAAGTATGTTTTCTGTAGTGGTGAATCTGTAATTTCCTAAGCGATCAAAAACCTTGTATTCTATTATTTCCTCTCCTGTGGTAGCTAATTGATTCTCTATTGAAAAACCTATGTCAAAATTAAATAGTTGGGTAATATTTACATCTATTAGGTTGCTGTTTGATATAATATACCAGCGCCCTTGAGATTGAAATACTCTTGAATTTGTAGCTTTTAAAAATGACTCCAAAACCTCTTTGGCGTTTCTAAAATCTAAGTCATCAAATACGCCATACTCATTTAAAATTATGTCATGATAAAAAGTGTCATTAGCATTACCAGTAGATTTTCTAATATCATTAGCTACATAAATGTCAAAATTCAACTCTAAATTATTTAGTATGTAATACAAATAGAAAAACATACTATCCTCATTAGAATCGTATCCGCCATCAGCAGCATTGGAATAGGGAGCATCAAAAGCATCTAGCGTACCTAGTCCATCATAAGCTACTAGCTTTAATGGATTTGGGAATGGCTGTAGGCTTTCCTGGTACTGATCAGCTTGTAGCCATCCCTCCCAGTATATCTCAGAGCTGCCTCCAGTACCTCCAGATCCCTCCCAGAGATAGTTAGCTTGTTCCCATTGGTCGTTTTCTGTATCCCATACTTTGTCTGCATTGTCTAGGCTACCAGTTGCTATTCTTACTTTATACTCACGCTCACCAGCGGCATAAAATTGATCATAAAGAGTGTCAGCAGTTTCAAATAAATTAAGCTCACAGCTAGATCCAATGATAGGGGAATAAAAATCATCATCGCCCTCCCATTTAATTATAACTGGATTCGCTTGACCAATTAAAGGAAAAATATCGCCATCATAGTCTTTTTGTAATATCTCAGCGACTCTATAGTTCCCTTTTGTGTCTGCAAACTCTAATCTAAATTTGACTCCGTATGCCATCTATTTATTTTATTCTGCTACGATTTCTATCAGCTCTCTGTAATGCTACTACTAGATCCTGTCCATTTATTTTAAACTCACCGCCAACGTTTACATTTTGGCTACTGCCTCCCATCATTCCCTGGAGTTTATCTAGTGGCGCAATTACCTCTGGATTTGCTTTGGCTCCTGGATACTCACCCATCAGTCCCATAGTAGGACCAGAAACTATACCCCCATTGGCAAATTTAGGAACTGATGCGAATTGTGATTTAACAAGTCCTACCATTCCAGCTATTAAGGCTGGTAAAACTATTGGCGCTACTGGTCCAGCTAATAATGATCCAGCAGATGCTCCAGCAATAGCGTTCGCTACAGATACAGATAATGCGGCTCCTACAGCATCTAAGGCAGCTCCTAAAAAAGCTGCTGTAAATGATCCTAAAGCACCCTCACCTAATCCTAAAGATGCTACCATAGACCCGCCTAATTGTGAAAATGCTCCAGCTAATTGATTAGATGTAACACTAGCCAAGTCCTCCATCCTGTTTTTGAATTCAGTAGCTCTATCTACATCTATTTGATTAAATAAATCGTTTGTTTTTAATATTTTACTATTTAATTCATCCCAGCTAGTCGAATCTACTTGCATAGCTGAAACATCAATATCAGCGCCACCTCCAAAAGCGGCTGCTGCTCTACTGGCTAAACTAGGCTGCTCTACTGGAGTTCCTGTAGCAGCTCCACCCCCACCACCAGCTGGAGCGAAACCAGATGTAAAACTAGATATAGCGCCACCAACTTTATTTACTAAGTTTTGTATATCACTTTCTACTATATTAGATAGCGGCTCAGCCTCGTATGCTTTTTTAAATCCATCGGTAAACTCCTCAGCAACTATTTTAGATGCCTCATCCATTAGCTTACCGCCCTCAGATGCTATGTTTTCTAAATTACTAAAAGCAGCCTCAGTAGCTTGCTTAAAACCCTCTTTGATTAAATCTACATCAAAAGTAAAAACGCCTGTAATTATAGTACCTAATCCTTTAAAAGCCTCCACAGAGTTTGCTACAAATCCTTTAATTATATTCCATACAGTAGAAAATGCTGTTTTAGCCACTCTATAGAATGCTTTAAAATAACTAATAGTTCCCTGGATTATCATCCTAAATGCTAGAGATTCATTGTAAAGATTTATAAAATAGTTTGCTATTTTAACTAGTACTGTCTTAAAACCCTCCCATTCTTTATAAATTACTACTGCTATGGCTGTTAAACCAGCTGCTATTAATCCAACTGGAGTTAATAAGGCTCCAAATACAGTTATAAGAGATCCAGCTATTGTTAATATTATAGGTAAAGCTGCTGCAACTGCTGCAAAAGCTAAACTCAACTCTATAGTTTTTGGCGATAGCTTAGTAATTACCCCAGCTAGTTTTTCTATCATAGGAGTAAAAGATCTCAGTAAAATAGCGCCTATATCAGTAAAAGAATTTTGTAGATTTTTTAAAGATTTATTTAATTGAAAAGATGTAGATTTTTCTAACTCAGTAAAAGCCTCTGCTGTGATTCCAGCAGTTGTATTCATTCTACTAAATATTTGTTCAGTAGATGCTAGGTTATTACCCATTAAATCTAAAACACCAGATAAAGCTCTAGTATTAGCAAATACTTTACCTTGAGCCTCCTCATTATCGCCAAATGTTTCAGTTAAAGTTTTTAAAGTAGAAAGTAACCCCTCCTCTTTAATTTGTTTTCTTAAACCAGCAGCTGATAAACCAAATTCAGCTAGAGTGTCTTTTGCTTGTTTACTAGGTTTTAATAATGAGAATAAAACCCCTCTAATTTGTGTTGCTGCCATTGCGGCATCTGTACCAGTTCTAGACATTGCTGCAAACGTAGCACCTACCTCGCTAAATTGTACTCCTAATTGAGATGCAATAGGTAGCACAGTTCCCATTGATTGGGATAACGAATCGGCTGAAAGTTTACCCTCTCTAACAGCAGCAGTTAAAACATCTGTAGCCTGTGATGCTGATAAATTTTCAATACCATAAGCGTTCAGAGCTGATGTAGCTAAATCAGCAACTATTTTAGTTTCACCTAATCCTATCGCTGAGGCTTTTAAAGATTGCTCTAATACAGCCATAGCATCTCCGCCTCTAAGTCCAGCGGATGTAATAAAAAACAAAGCATCGGCAGCCTCTTTGGCGCTTACTCCAGTGCTTTTTGCCATCTCTACAGCGGCTTTACCCATTTGATCTACCTCATCAGATGCAATACCTACTAAGGTTTTTATTTGAGTCATTGACTTATCAAAGTCAGCAGCCATTTTAATAGCAGCTGCTCCAGCAATACCTAGAGGTAATGTTAATCTAGTTGATAAATTTTTACCTAAATCACTAGTCCTTTTACCAAATGCCTGTAGTTTCCCAGATGCTGTATTTAGCGCTCTTGTCAGCTTACTAGCATCCCCTATAATATTTACTTTTAATCTTTGCTCTGCCATAGTACAAAAATACTAAAAAAAAAGGCGTTAGAATTTAACGCCAGCTGCTATAGCTTTCTCTTTAAATGATTGATAGTCCTCTTTAGTGCCTTTAGGTTTTTGCGCCTTATTAAATTTATCCTGTGGCAATGGGAATAGTTTCTCTGGTTTTATCATTTGCTGCTTTTTTTGGCAGTTGACATTATGCAGCATAGTAGCTACATATCTAATCCGTTCCCATTCCAGATTTTGTTTTATCATATATGACTCGCCTAGCATTTGATTTTCTCTCCAGGTGTATATCCAAAACTTATCTGGATCAATGCCGACTTGCCCTATATAATAATCCTCAATGTCATCCCAAGTTAGGGAGTCGGCTGCTGCTTTCCCTTAGTATTGGCTACAGTTTTAGCCTGGCGATCTATTCCCATATTTAGATCATTGCCTAAGATTCTAGATTCCATCATAGCTGAGATCATTTTCTCTAGCTCATCCTGGTTTAAATCCTCTAGCCAAGAGCCTACTTTAAATTGATTGTAATCTATCTCATTGCCCTCCTCCTGGTCGTGTGCTAACATAGCGCTATAAACCAAAGCTCTAATAGCTGAAATAGAAACGCCACCAGCAAATAGTTCTCCTATTTTATCTAGTGGCACATTCATAATCTCTGTGAAATTTGCCCAGAAATTCATACTAAAGTGCAGCGTAACATTACGCCCACCTAGTTTAGTGGTATAATACCCTCTCCTCTTGTTTGCCATAATGTGATTGCTTTATATTAAGCGTTGGTAGACTTAGTGATTGCTCCTGTCAATGTAATTGAACCGCTGTAGCTTACTGGAGACTCCATCTCAGCGCTCATTTCTACACTAGAAAGGAATCCCTCAGCAGTATAAACAGAATCGCCTGTTTCCGCAGTTCCGAAAACGCAAGTTAATTGAGTTCTAGCTAGTAAGTAGTCAGCTAATTCAATAGCATTAGCAGTATCATCATAAGCTACTAACCCATCAAAAGAAAGCTCTCCAGACATTACTCCAGCGATAACCTCCTGGAATCCGTTACTATCTTTAGTAGTCGCTTCTGGTAAGTCATTGCTAAGAGATAATGAGCAGCTAGTAGTGTGTCCTAGTGCTGTGTCCTCGATCTTTAATATTAGGTTAGTTCCGTTGAATACTCCTGTTGTAGCCATTAGTTTTAAATTTTATACAAATATAGTTATTATTTTATTTATGTTTTTAGGTAGAGAATTGAATTGTACCATTTTCTCCAGCTGTGAATACTGTTACTTTATCTGACCCCTCTGTATAGGTGTTAAAGGTTAATACAGTTGGTGATGTAGTTTCAGATATTGTGTAAGCATCTGGATAACGTAATATAACTACACCTGAGCCGCCAGCTCCTCCGGCTACGTGACTAGTAGCTGCTCCAGATCCAGCTCCACCGCCAGCACCTCCTCCAGTATTAGGATCTCCAGAAAACCCCACTACGTTTGCGCCCTCACTTATGCTTCGACCTCTTGCTCCTCCACCGCTTGAGGCTGATCCACCAGATATTGATGAGTCATCAGTTCCTCCACCACCTCCAGAGGCAAAATATCCAGAATCACCATAAGAGGATAAATAAGCTGATAAGTCTATCCCCAAACCTCCAACACCACAGGATGTACTTGTAGCATTGCCACCTAATCCGCCAGCTCCTCCGCCACCAGCAGAAGCTGGTCCACCTAAAGGAGTATCGCCTCCATCATATCCTTGTATGGGAGGTCCAGGCGTACCGCTACCACCGACATATGAACTTAAATTGTCCTCAGAAGCTCCACCACCAGATCCGCCAGATGCACCATTACTACCTCTCAAATTAGATGCTCCACCACCTATAGAAGTATAACTATCAAAAACTGAATTATTTCCGTTTGAACCACTATTGTTTCCACCACCAGCGCCAGCAGCACCACCCGATCCAACTGTTACAGTATAAGATGTGCCTACGCTTGCATCAATAGAAGTAGATGTAAAATTTTCTAAAACACCTCCAGCTCCTCCGCCACCAGAATTTCTTGAGGCAGAACCTCCACCACCAGCGACTACTAAATAATCAACTGTTAAAGCTGGTGCAGCAGCAGGTCCAGCTCCAGCCTCAGTAGCAACTAGCCAGCCTTTAGTAGCGCCAGAATATAATAGGCGTGCGGTTTGGTTATCATTATCTAAAACTAAATCATCTGTAGCGCCTCTAAGGTTTAGCGTTCCAGGATCTAGTGTAATATTATTTGTACCAGCGTTTGAGGCGTAATCAACTATGATAATCTCATCCCCAGCACTAGGAGCATCTGGTAGAGTTACAGTTACAGCCGCTGATGAGGTATCTACTAAATACCCCTCACCGCTTACAGCATCGAAAGTAGCTGTTTTGGCAGTAAGTTGCCAGTTAATTAACCCTCCAGAGTCTAAGTAGTCATATGTTGCCTTTGTAAACGCCATTATTTATTTTTTTTATATTATTAATCAGCTACCAAATCCCAGCTAGTAGTATCCTCATTCCAGGTATACATTTCCCCATCATCTGGATACTCTACAGGAGCCTCCCATAAACAGCTAGTTTCGTTTAGTGTCCAGCTATCGTATGGTTTTGGCGGAATAAAAGCATCTCTACTATGGTCGTAGGTGTAACCTACTCCAGCATAGTTTTTTCTAAATGCTTTTGATTGATCCGCACTAGGCTCATTTGTTACAGGATCATAATGCACTCCGCCTCTGGTATTATAAGAGGTGCGCTTGCATAATTGTCCAAACATATGCTGATAAACTAACTCGATATTAGTATCGGTTTCATCCTCATTTTTGCCTGTGCAAACTTTAGTAACTATGTTTTGATAGTTTAGTAATGCGTAGTGTGCCATTTTATTTATTATTAATTTTTACCATATTAACTAAATTGTATAGTTCCGTTTTCTCCAGCGGTGAATGTTGTTACTTTATCTGATCCCTCTGTATAGGTGTTAAAAGTTAGTACATTTCCTCCAGAGGTTGTTTCAGATATTGTATAACTACTTGTATAGCGTAATATCACTACTCCAGAGCCACCATTATAACCAGAATCATCTCTTGAACCACCACCTCCACCTCCAGTATTAGGAGTTCCATTTGAACCAGCAGTTAAACTTCCATTATCTGATCTGTTTCCATTACCACCACCACCAATTCCACCAGAACCGCCATCATTATTAAGTGCTGCTCCACCGCCACCACCAGCATAATAAACATCCGATCCAGATATTTCTCCAACTGAGGAAGTACTAGAATTTGTTGAATTTAAAATATTAACAATTAAACCATTACCACCATCTCCTCCTGGTCCGCCATCTCCACCAGAACCATTTGAGCTTCCATTGGATCCAACTTGAGAAGCACCTCCTCCACCAGCAGCAGACGAATAAGAATTACCCCCACCATCACCACCAGCATAACCTTGAGTTACTGGGGATGTAACTGCTGCACCTCCATTACTACCCAAAGAATCTCTACCAGCTCCGCCTCCAGATCCACCACTAATTCCTCCGCCAGCCTTATAGCCACCCCCACCTCCACCTGTAGATGTGATTGTAGAAAATACAGAATTAGACCCAGAATTTCCAGTTAAAGAATTTGAATTTGTACCGCCTCCTCCAGAGCCAACAGTTACTGTGTAATTTGTTGAAGTATTTAAAGATAAAGATGATTCTGTGTGACCATCCAAAGATGATGAATTGGAGTAACTTGTTCTTAATCCACCAGCTCCACCGCCTCCACCACCACCGTCTCCAGCGCCACCAGCGCCACCAGCGACTACTAAATAATCAACTGTTAAAGGAGGTAAATTTATGTTTAAAGCTGTAGCAGTTTCATTAGCAGCGTTGTAAGCTATCCATCCTTGAGTAGCATCTACATAAACAATAGATACCCCACCTCTTTCGTAATCTATTAAGTGATCATTAGATGAACCATTAATATTATCACTCGATGTTATTGTGATATTGTTAGTGTCAGCAGTGCCAGCGTAATCAACTATAGAAACCTCATCGCCAGCACTAGGTGAGCTAGGTAATGTAACTGTAATTGCAGCACTTGTAGTATTTACAAAGTATCCCTCTCCAGCAGTTGCTGTAAATGCAGCGGTT
>Ga0233400_1000318_pt1 | contig 24016 bp, 18 predicted proteins | sample 46DmetaG_FD_182708 | JGI IMG/M metagenome (GOLD analysis project Ga0233400, IMG submission 182708) | Seawater microbial communities from Monterey Bay, California, United States - 46D | ecosystem: Environmental > Aquatic > Marine > Coastal | place: USA: California | collected 2016-10-21
CAATCCATTTTGTCAATTTTGAAGCACGTTTTATTCAAATTTTTGGTCTAATTAATATAGTATCAAAAATAAAAAAAAACCGATACACTATAACAGTATAACGGTTTTATCATTTTACTTGATCCCCCTATCAGGTTCGAACCAAATGATTTCCTATAGGGAGAAAAAATTGACCTCGATATAAAAACCACTCCGATACCCATTTTGGGAAAAAGTATTTTCTCAATTACAAGAAACATAATTCCCAATGTTAGGGTATACTTGGTTTTACTATTCTCATTTTACGAATTCACCCTCAATATATTAGTATATATGGATATATTTTCGTATATTTAGGGTATAAATGTAACAACCCTAATATTACGAATTATGAAAGTGTTTTTATCAAGAGTTTCAACAGAAGAACAAAGTGAATTAAGGCAGATTCAAAATGTAGAGGGATTCGATAAGGTGATTATCGATAAATGTAGTGGATTGGTTGATTTGTGGAATCGACCAAACATAGTAAAAAACAAAATAAAGAAGTTAGTTGATAACGGAACTATCAAACATATTGAGGTTCACTCAATCGATAGGCTTGGAAGAGATACTCTATCGGTGTTATCTGTATGGAAGGAATTAACTGAGAAGGGTGTTAGAGTTGTTTGTAGAAATCCAAACTTCCAAAACTTAACTGAATCAGGAGAAAAAGATTACTTCTCAGAATTATTACTAAATATCCTGAGTACAATGAGTTCCTTTGAGAAATCCTTGATTAAAACTCGTCAAATGGAGGGGATTAGAATCACTCAGAAAATATCCCCCGAGAAATATAGTGGTAGAAAACAAAACACTAAGGAATCTACTCTTAAATTCCTTTCTAAACACTCTAAGGCTGTTGAATACTTAGAGAAAGGAATGAAAGGTGTTGAGGTTTCAAAGTTGTGTGATATCTCATTAAACACAATCACTAAGATTAAAAAGAATTTACAACCTCAACAAAAAGTAGCCTAATGGATAAAAAGAGGAGAAGAGAGTTAAGAGAAGAATACGAAAAGATTGAAGGTGAAAGATATGTTAAACAGATTCAGAAAGAACCTTCTGTAAGTTGGTTTGAATATGTTGAACTAAAATCTAAATAGGTTGGTTATTTGGATATCCGAATAATCAAACAACTATGAGTTCATTACCTTCTTCACCTCTACTTCCCAAACATCTTGAGGAATCCATCCATTATCTAAACTGGTTTTAAGTTCTTGAAGTAATTCCTTTTTCGAATCAGTTAATCCAACTGATGGTTTCTTTGTTTCTTTCTTAATGGTAGAGAATCCTGAATCAAGTGTATATCCATAATCCATAGATTTCATTCTATCTGATTTGATAACAGAAAAGTATTTTTCAAATACACGAGTTGAAGTGTGACCTGTCATCGATTTTATTGTGTGTACAGGAGTTCCTTTTTCGATATGATAACGGATAAAACTCCTACGGCCAATATGTGTACCAACCCATTCCCAAAGAGGTTTTGGTTTATCTGTTCCCTCAATCGGTAATCCATCACTTCCATAATCAGGATTCTTTACCATTGTATTAAACCCAATGATTCTACAAATCTCTTTTATGTGTTTATTCATTTTCTGATTACTAATCTTATTTCCATTTTCAGTTAGGGGAAACAAGTATTGGTCAGCAGATTTACCAGATGAGTATTTTTCAAAAAGGTTTTCTGTTATGTTCACTATTGGAACATATATAAGAGTGTTTGTTTTTATCGAGGTGTATTTTATTTCTCCAAGTTTTCTATCACCTCCACTAATGAAATCTTTACTCAATACCGTAAGGTTAACGGTATCACTAAATCTCATACCGGTTATACACATCCAAACCAACATATCCTTGTAAACTTCATAATTGGTGTACATGGATTTTCGTTTTGATTTATTCAATACATCTTCAATATAAAGAACACCTGTTCCTTCCTTTACTAGATACTTTGAGTGTTTTTCGTTTGATACATCAAACTCTTTGAAATCATGTAATTCAAGAATCTGTTTATGATTCAAACAAATAACCTCTCTTGGTGGTTCTTTGAATCTTTTCTTTGGGATAACAAGATTAAAACTAATGTTCTTCGTATCTCTTAACCAAGTTTTGAATAATCTGAGAACCTTTATTCTTTTATTTATAGTAGAAGGTAAATAACCTTTATTCTTTTCTAATTCACTTAAAAATTCTGAAATCCACTCTAAGGTTATGTTTTCTAATAACAACTTTATTTTTTCTTTTCTCTGATATTCATTTGAAAAATCAATTATATCATCAAAAGAAGTTTTCAAAGCACTTCGATATGAATTTCTGTTTTGAGTAATAACTAAATACTCTGGTGAATAGAACCAATTTGTGTACTCATTAAATAATGTTGTGAAATGAACTTTAGTTAGAGTTGATTGTACTCTTTTGTATTCGTTTTTAAGAAGTAAAGATTTTATTAAATCAGTAGAAGGCTCATCCTCACCATTAACTTTTACTCTATGGATAATATCATTAACCTCTTTTAGTTTAGTTTTTAGTTCGAGGTTTTTGTTTTTGGATTCTAAATCTGATTTCTTAACTGGTGATTTAGAATGTGTTCTATCGTAATCAGAGTTCCAATCTTTAAGTTTTACTTTTATTCCAGTTGTTACTTTAAGTTGTTTCCCTTTGAAATAATACCTCAAAACAACAGGAAGTTCATCAGATTTCTTGTATTCTGATTTCTTCATCTTGTAATCTAAGAAGTATAAACAACTCATGTTTTTAGGGTAATTTCTATTACCCAAAGATACACAAAAAACAATAGGTTTATTACCCCTCTTATTACCCCAACCCCATTTTTGGGAAAAAAAGAACCCTAACTTCCTCGTTTATAGGGAGTTAGGGTTTCTTAATGTGGTCCCACCTGGGCTCGAACCAGGGACCAACTGATTATGAGTCAGCTACTCTAACCAACTGAGCTATAGGACCTTACTGAAAAAATTGTGTTTTTCAGATCGTAAAATTAATACATAATTGTTAAATATTGAGCATTTATACTTCACTCTTTTATTAAAATCTCATAATATGATAAAACCATTAAATTACAAATCCCAATGACTGATAAGTCGTTCATAGATACAGCTCAACATAAATAGTTATTTAACAGGTACTTATTATGTCAAATATGAGTAATTTTGAAAAATTTGTTTTTTAATGAAAAAATATTTGTTTAGTCTTATTGCGTTAAATAATTTGTTTTTAAAATCTCCAAAAGCCAAACAGCACAATAACAATTGCTTATTTATGGCAAGTCGTATTACAAACAAATATTAAAATGAAAAACTGTAAAAACAATTGTAGAATAACAGTTTTTAGTTTTGTTATTTTTTTTTACTCAATCAGTATTTATGGGCAGCACATTAATAATGGCAATCTACGTTTTGGGTCAGATGGTGCCATATCTATAAATTCATCAGGGAATTTACAACAGCCTTGGTATTATAATGAAGGAGATTCAAGATGGTGGAAATTAACATATAGTAATTACGCTCTTGATAGTAAAATCGCAGTTGGTGGGGATGGAACAGCTGAATGGAATGAAAATGGAACTTTGCGGCGTAATCCCATAATGAATAATCAAACTATTGACCAATCGAATTTTACTGTTAATAGTGGGACAGGGACTGGAACTTTGGTAGTTAAAGGAGAAATCACCATTGGTAGCAATAATTTTGAATTAGAACATAGTTACACGTTACTTTCAGAAAAATTTATCAAAATAGAAACTACTTTGACCAATAAAGGGGCAAGTAGTGCAAATAACATACGCTTTTGGGTAGGGACAAAGGATGATTATATCGGAAATTCAGACGTTCCAAGAAAAGTTAGATCAAACATAACAAACTCCTCTTTAGTTTCCATTACAACAATATCCCAAAGATCTAAGGCCCTTGAAGTTTCATCAAACGATGAGGGCGTTTTATTTTTCACAACTTATCCAAATGCAAATACTGCTATTAAAAGATATTCTTCCATCACATTTCCTGCAACAACAATAGACCCTAATACTGTTCCAATTTTAACTGAAGGTGGAGGTACAATTGGGGGGCCTAATGATAGTTCTTACGCTTTATTTATCCGAATGAATGATTTAGCCCAAAACGAATCGGATAGTTTCTCATGGTATTATGCCGCATCACCTATATCTGAATTTCAAGATATAATCGATGATGTTTTTCAAGATACTCCACCAACAGTTGAACTAACAGATAATGACTCAGATAATATCTTAATAAGTGATGACAGTGTTTTAATAACAGCAACCTTTAGTAAAGCAATGGCAGCCACCCCTACAGTTGAGATCGATGGAGGTGTTTTAACACCAACACCTATGTCCGCAACAGCCTCACCATCTGTATGGGAATACACAATTGATGTTAACTCCTTGTTTTCTTTAGAGGGCACATATTCTTTGAGTGTTAATGGAAGTGACACATTGGGAAATGCCTACACAGGAACAGACAGCTTAACTTATTCAGTAGACTTAACTCCACCAACAGTCAATTTAACAGATGATGATTCAGATAATATTTTAATCATTGGGGACAGTGTAGTAGTAACAGCTACATTTAGTAAAGCGATGGCAGCTACACCTACAGTTGAGATAGATGGAGGTATTTTATTACCTACACCAATGACTGCTACAGCTTCCTCATCCGTTTGGGAATACACCATTGATGTTAACTCCTTATTTTCATCAGATGGCACTTATTCTTTAAGTGTAACTGGGAGTGATACTTCTGGAATTTCTTATACTGGAACTGATAGTATAACTTATGTTGTAGATGTTACATCGCCCACTATTAATCTTTTAGAAAATGATGCTGATGATGTTTTGATTGATGGTGAGACGGTATTACTAACAGCAAGTGCAAATGAAACTATTTCGGGTACTCCAACCCTAACTATAACTACCTCTGGAGGAAGCAATGACTACGCCATGACTTCTGCTGGCGTTAGTTGGACCTATTCCTATTCTCCTCCTTCAAGTTATAGCGGAGTAGTTACTTTTACAGTCGAAATGATTGATGTTGCTGGAAACACTGCTTCAACTACAATTTCTCTTAACGCAGATACTATAATACCTACCATTTTAAGTATTAGAAGTCCAATGGCGAATGGTACTTATACGGATTATGACGGGAATAATTCACTTTCTGATACTGTTTCAATAACTGTTAATTTTTCAGAGTCTGTAACTGTTAGTACAACTAATGGAAGCCCTAGACTACTTTTAAATACTACTCCAGCTACCTATGCATATTATGTAGATGGCTCTGGAACAAATGCACTTACTTTTAAAGATTTAGTAAATGAAGAAGCAGAAGCAGACCCTTTGAATGTTAGTGCTCTAGAACTTAATGGAGGAACAATTTTAGATGCTTCTTCAAATACTACAAGTCTAACAATTCCTAGCGGATCTAATCTTGCTGATTCAAAAAGTATTGTTGTTGATGCCAAAAATCCTACAATTTCAAATTACACCCTTTCTGATAATAATAATTTAGCACCTATACCAACCACCTCAGTTAATGATGGAGACATTGCAACTTTTGGTTTTCAATCTGATAAAGAGCTTTTGTTAAGTAGCCTCACAGTTACTTTTACAGGATTTACAACAACTGTTACGAAAACGGTTAGTGGAGCTGGTCCTTTTAGTTATGAAATTTCATTTACTGTGTCAAGCACCTTCCCTGAGGGTGAGGTAGAGATTGATATTAGTGCTACTGATCAAGTAACAACTACAGTTGTACCAATTGGGAACCCAACAGGAGTATTTAATGAAAAGTTTTTTGCCGATAAAATTAGAATAGACAGAACTGCACCTACTATAACTAGTAGCGCTAATCTAAATTCAGATGAAAACACTACTGCTGGACCTACTATAACTGCAAGTGAAGCAATATATTTCTCCATTGTTGGAGGAGCCGATCAAGCTTTAATTGCTATTAATTCACAATTTGGTACCTTAACCTTTAGCTCTGCTCCTGATTATGAAGCTCCAGTTGATGCTGGAGCAGATAATACCTATGAAATTATCGTAAAAGCCACTGATGCAGTTGGACTCACGGTAACCCAAACGGTCACTATTCAAATTAATGATCTTAATGATACTTTTGGGGTTGAAGTGACTCAAACGGATATACAAACTACTGAATCAGTTGAAACTGCAAGTATTAATTTTGTATTAATTACCCAACCTACGGCAAACGTTACCTTTGAGCTTAGCTTATCAGATACAACAGAGGGAAGTTTAAGTGCAACCCAGCTTACCTTTACCTCTGAGAACTGGAATACCGAACAAACCATTACCATTAGCGGGGTAGATGATGGGCTAACAGATGGAGATGTAACTTATCAACTCATAACTGCCAATACAGCCTCCGATGATACTAAATACAATGGATTGGTTGTTGACGATGTCACGCTAACCAATATTGATGATGAAATCGATACAGATAATGACGGTTTCTTTGACTACGAGGATGATTTCCCAGATGACCCTAATGAATCTCTTGATACGGACGGAGATGGTGTGGGAAACAATGCCGACACAGATGATGATGGAGATGGTTGGTCTGATGCTATTGAAGAATCAGAGGGAACAAATCCTTTGGATGCCAGTGACGAACCTCTAGATACAGACGGAGATAGAGTCAGAAATTCGCAAGATCCTGACGATGATAATGATGGTGTTTTAGATTCTGATGATTATTTTCCATTAGATCCAACAGAAACTATTGATACTGACGGAGATGGAATAGGGAATAATGTAGACGCAGATGATGATGGAGATTCTTATTCTGATGTTGTAGAAATAAATGAAGGAACTGACCCTCTAGATTCCAATAGCTTCCCAGAAGATCAAGACGGAGATGGTATTTCTGAACAAGCTGAGCTTTTGCTTGGAACGGATCCAAACAATCCAGATACCGATGGAGATGGAGTCAATGACAAACAAGATGCTTTTCCACTAGATCCTGAAAATGCTTTTGATACAGATAATGATGGAATTGCAGACAGTCAAGAAGATGATATTGATAATGATGGAATACTAAATGATGAGGATGCTTTCCCTTTAGACCCCAATGAATCTAGAGATAATGATAGAGACGGTATAGGAGACAATGCTGACCCCGATGATGATAATGATGGTTACAGTGACTCCACAGAGCTAGCAGAAGGAAGTGATCCTTTCGATGCCTCAATTACACCTGTTGACAATGATCGCGATGGTCTTTCTGATGCAGAAGAACTTGCTTTAGGAACTGATCCAAACAACTTTGACACCGACAATGATGGCGTAAATGATAAAATTGATGCCTTTCCTCTTGACCCAGACAATAACAGTGATCAAGATAGAGATGGAATCCCGGATTTACTGGATGATGATGATGATAACGATGGGGTTCTGGATAGAACAGATGTCTTCCCCTATGATCCATTTGAAAGTGAAGATACCGATTCCGACGGTATTGGAAATAATGCAGACGAAGATGACGATAATGACGGCTTCAGTGACCTTGAAGAAATTGAAGCTGGAACCGATCCCAAAAATAAATTGGCCTTTCCAGAAGATATAGACGGTGATGGTCTTTCAAATGCTGAAGAACTCCTTATAGGAACTGATCCGGAAAACCCCGATTCAGATGGTGACGGGGTGCCTGATGGTGAGGATGCCTTTCCGCTAAATCCTTTGTACTCAAAAGATACCGACGGAGATGGTTTGGCCGATGCAATTGATATTGATGATGACAATGACGGTGTACCAGATACACAAGACGCATTCCCTTTAGATCCGAATGAATCTGAGGATAATGATAGAGACGGAATAGGAGACAATGCAGACCTGGACGATGATAATGATGGTTATAGTGACTTAGACGAGATTGTGGCAGGCACAAACCCTAAAAATCCAAACGAAAGCCCTTTAGACAGTGACAATGACGGCCTCTCTGATTTTATAGAAGAGTTGAACGGAACGGATCCCAATAACCCAGATACCGACGGTGATGGTGTTCTAGACGGTCAAGATGCTTTCCCTCTTAATGATCAATTTTCTGAGGATAATGATAATGACGGAATTCCAGATGAGGTTGATATTTATGGAGATAATGATTCAGATGCATTAGGAGATATTCCTGATATTGACGACGATAATGATGGAATTGTGGATGTTGCTGAGAATGTATTCATCACCTTTTTTCAAGACCACTTCATCTCTGTTAATAATACCGGTGGCAAAAAGAGTTCGATTGAGCCTAAAGTAAATCAAATGCCAAGAACTGACAGAGGTGTTGGTAAATGGAAAATTAGAAAGAAAATTGTGGGAGGTGCTGATGCGTCTAAAATGAAAATAGTTGGTGGAGAACCTTCCTCTAGCGAAGGACAACAAAAATATTTTGGTGGCCCTTCTTCAAAAAATGATTCTAGCGAAGGATACCTTACCTTTATAAATATTCCTGATCCAAATAATCCTGACGATGCCAACAGAGATGGAATCTATGAAGTGGAAATCGCCTACATTAATACTACACCTGGTGATCCTCAAGTTCCTATTCCAACCACACCACAATTTATTGAAGCAACTCCCAACACCTTAGAAGTTTTTGAATTAGAAACCGTTGAGACTCCTGTTAGCGAAGTCTCAGCAGACCTAATTATCTCAGACACTGACGGAGACGGAATCATCAACTCAAGAGATCCTGATGATGATGGCGACCATATTTATAGTGAGTTTGAAGGCTCTTTCCAAAACGGCTTGATTGAAGATATCACTGTTGAAAATAATGCTCAAGATACAGACCAAGATGGCTTTGCAGATTTTCTAGATCCAGATGATGATAATGATGGTGTTTACACTTTATTTGAAAATCCTGATCCCAATCTTGACTTTAATCCAGAAGATGCAATTGACAGTGATTTAGATCAAATTCCAGATTACTTAGATAGGGATGATGATGGCGATGGAATCGATACAATTAATGAGGTTCCTGATCAAGATGGAGACGGTAATTCCACTGACGCTTTAGATTTTGATAATGACGGAACCCCAGATTATTTAGATATAGATGATGACAATGATGGGCAACTTACCCGTTTAGAGCTCAATAATGACACCAATACTATTCTAAAAGACACAGACAATGACGGCATCCCAGACTATCATGATACAGATGATGATAATGATGGAGTTCCTTCTCTAATAGAATTAAATCTAGATACAGACGCAGATGGCACACTTAACCCCGTTGACCAAGATGACGACGGTGATGGTATCCTAACACTAAACGAAGACCTTAATCAGAACGGTGACCCTACTGATGATGATACCGATAATGATGGTATTCCTAATTACCTTGAATCTTCATTATTAGACCAGGATGAAGACGGGGTGGTAGATCAGCTTGATACGGTTGATGATGATCCTTATAATGATCAAGATGGAGACGGTTTTCCTAACCTAGATGAAACCATTGCTGGAACCGATCCATTAGATCAAAACAGTTTTCCTCAAAATTTTGATAATCCCGCACTTAAAGCATCGATAGATATCGTAACGTTTTTCTCTCCGAACAGTGATGGAATAAATGATACGTGGCAGATAAAAGAAATAGACCGTTACTTTAAAAGTGAGGTTTTTGTGTATACACGATCCGGATATTTAGTGTTCCAAACAAAAAATTATAGGAATGATTGGACTGGGAATAATAACGGTAGCCCTTTACCCGAAGGAAGCTATTACTACCGTATTGATTTAGATGGAAATAATACAATTGATTTTGAGGGCTGGCTATATTTAACAAGATGATCATGAAAAAATTAAATTACTTACTACTATTAATACCTTTCTTCTCTTTTGGACAACAAGAAAGCTATTACTCCATGTACCGTTATAACATGAACGTAATCAATCCCGCATTTGCTGGAGCAGAGGGTGCAAATACCTTTTCTTTTATTTCAAGACAGCAATGGTCTTCCATTGATGATGCGCCGTCAACTCTTGCTTTTTCGTATTCTTCAGCACGCAAAAACAATGTAGGGCTTGGTCTTTCAGTTGTTTCAGATAAGGTCTTTATAGAACAACAAACCTTTGCATATATAGATTTTTCATATAAACTTGAGCTAAATGAAGGCACGGTGCTCTATCTAGGGCTAAAAGGAGGGGGTAACTTTTACAATGCAGATCCAAGTGGATTGGCCTCTTATTCTTCAATCTCGGATCCAACCAAACAACAGCTTTCTCGTTTTGTCCCTAATGTGGGAGCGGGAGCATTTTTAAATGCAGAAAAGTTTTGGCTCTCTTTTTCTATTCCTAGACTTTTCAATGTAGATAGAAATAAAAATCAAGCAATTGCTTCAAAAGATCGTGTTCATTCTTATTTAGCTGGTGGAGCCTATCTACCCTTGACAAGCAACATCGTTTTCAAACCTTCTGTAATGTTAAGAAAAGTAAGTGGTCTTTCAGCAACCACTGACCTAACAGGAATGCTAAGTTGGAAAAACACCTTTGACTTTGGGATTTCTTACCGAACTAGTAGTGCCCTCTCTGTAATGTCATTAATTTCTTTAGGCTCTTTTGATATCGGCTATGCCTATGAAGTGCCTACAGAAAGTTCTCTCTCCCAACTAAACCTTAAAACACATGAATTGGTTCTTAGAATTAATCTTGGTGCTGGTGAAAGTTCCACTATTGAAACTCCTGCATCTACAGATAATTAATAAACGATCGGCTTTTTAATAAGTACCTAATCGATTGGGGATTTAATTTTTTTAACTAAAGCCATATCCATAGTATTCATCTGAGGATATTCATTACCTTTGAACCGTAGGGCTTCACACCCTGTTTTGTAAAAGGGTAGTAAGGCTATGGTTGGCTGGACCTGCCCTTTTATTTTTTATTCCTTTTCCCCAATCAAAATCAAAAAAACTATCTTTATAAAAACAAATATTATGAGCAGCAAATTTTTTGGTAATAGTAAAGTTAAATCTACCCAAGGAGAAAAAAACAAAAAAGTGGTTACCCCTAGAGCTTCGAAAAGAACAACTGCTGTAAGAAAAACAGGAAGAGGGAAATAAAAATTTACTCTTTCAACACCATCTCTTACTGGCTTACAACCCAAAATGGCTATCTTTGTAAAAAATTAAGTTCTTGAAAGAGAAGAAACCTGATGCTGTCGTTTGGGATGAAACTAACGAAAGTTATATTGCAAAACTATTGCCTTATGCTAGTAGCATAAGCGGCCCCATCATAGAGGTCCCTAATGTTGATGCTTTCAAAAAGAAAGGCGTAGACAAGGTTTCCAAACAGTTTCAAGCTGAACTTGATGACCTCCAACAAAAAATCAAATCCTTTGTTTCTTTAGCAGCAGACACCCAAAAAGTATATTCAGCTCATTTTAAATTTGAACCTATTGTTGGTGAAACCTATCATCTATATCAAGGAAAAAAAGAAGCCTTTCTCTCTTTAATTCGCCCAGAACAGTGGAGCAAAGAACATTTAGGAACCTTCCGTCTAAATGGGGATTATAAATGGGAACGCGTATAAGCCCTTTTTTATGCGTATTTTTGTTTCATGGACAAACAAGAAACTCCTCGACAAAAAAAAATAAATACTGTTTTGCAGCAAGAAATTGCCTCCCTTTTACAAGGAGCAATTAGGCAGCAAAACGTGAGTAACCTCATGATTTCTGTCACTAAGGTCCATGTTACTGCAGATCTTACTTCAGCCAAAGTTTATCTTAGTATTTTCCCAACACAAGGGGCGCAAAGTCATTTTGAAAACCTAAAAGAGAATGGTTTCAAGTTACGACACGATTTATCCCAACGAATGAAAAACCAATTAAGAAGAATTCCTGAACTCCAATTCTTCTTGGATGATTCCTTAGATTATATTGAATCGATTGACAACGAACTAAAGCAAGGAGAAAACCCTATAAAAAATCCAACTGCATTAGAGCCTAGACAAAAAAAATAAGAGCGTTTGATCCCTAAAAATAAGCATGACCTATTCCCTTAAAATTGCATTGCGTTATTTTTTTTCTAAAAGTCAGCAAACGGTAATCAACCGGATTAATGCTTTTGCTCTTTTTATGGTTGTGATTGCAACTGCAGCCTTATTTATTGTTCTAAGTGCCTTTGCGGGACTTAAAGATTTTGGACTTTCTTTTACAAATTCCTTTGATGCTGATTTTGAAATTCAAGCCAGCCAAGGAAAACACCTCAGCCTCAAAGACAGCACTCTATTTCAAATTGAAAGCCTTGAGCTCATTCAAGCCGCAGCACCTGAAATCGAAGAAAAAGTATTTCTTTCCTTTAATGAAAAAAATCAAGTCGCTTATTTAAAAGCTGTAGGGCCCAACTTCACAAATGTTGTTCAGGTAGATCGGCTTATTGCCTTGGGAGATTGGCTTTCCTTTTCAGGATTAGAAACTGTTTTAGGTTTTGGGATTGCCGGAAATTTAAGTGTAGGTGTTTTTGATTACAATACTTTTCTAAATATTACCGTTCCTAAAAAAAACAAAAACACTCTTTTAGGACAAGATCCCTTTGTGACAAAACCTAGTATCGTTGTAGGCTTATATCAAATCAGTGAAGATTTAGACAAAAAATATGTGTTTTCCAATCTTGAATTTGGACAAGAGCTTTTGGAGCTTAATCCTAACGAATTTTCTTCTGTTGTATTAAAAACGAACCCTGAAGCTAAAAAAGCAGACTTGCTTCCCTTGTTGGCTCCTCTTTTTGAACAGCCTATCCGTTTGGTTTCCCGTTCAGAACAAAATGCGGCTCTCCATAAAATGCTAAATGTAGAGCATCTGGCCATCTATTTTATTTTTACCCTCGTCATGATCATTGCATTATTTAATGTTGTAGGTGCTTTAATTATGATGATTTTAGATAAACGTGGACAGCTCAAAATCTTATTGGCAGTGGGAGCACAACCCCAAGGAATTCATAAAATATTTTTTATAATTGGCTTATTGATTTGTGGGGTTGGAGGGCTTGTTGGTTTGGTTTTAGGAATACTTATTGTTGTGATTCAAGCACAGTTTCCTTTCATTTATGTCCCAGGAACATCCTTGGCCTATCCTGTTTTATTTCAAATGAAAAACATTGTAATTGTGCTAGGTACACTCTTTGTGCTTGGAACGATTAGCACCGCATGGGCAACAAGAGGGCTTTCAAAAAAAGTAAAAGCTTATGCCATTTCTTGAGCAGAAAAATGCTCAATGATTTCATCAAAAACTTCAAATACCCCTGCCGATTCATTTGAAGTAACCATGCGAGTTCGTAAGGGCTTAAAATTTGGAATCCCTTTAAAATAATTGGTGTAATGACGTCGGGTTTCTAAAACTCCTTGAATCTCTCCTTTCCAATCTATTGCCATTTCTAAATGCCTTCTTGCCACCGCTACACGATCTTCTATGCTCGGAGGTGTGGCATGAATTCCGGTTTCAAAAAAGTGCTTTACTTGGTTAAAAAACCAAGGGTTTCCTATACTGGCTCGACCGATCATCGCTCCATCCAAACCAAATTCATCCCGCATCAGTTTTGCTTTTTCTGGAGAGTCAACATCCCCATTACCAAAAATTGGAATTTGCATGCGTTGGTTGTTTTTCACTGCTGCAATAGGATGCCAATTGGCATCACCCTTATACATTTGAGCACGGGTTCTCCCGTGAATAGAAATGGCTTTAGCTCCTGCATCTTGAAGGCGTTCGGCTACTTCTACAATTTTAATAGAATCATCATCCCATCCCAAACGCGTTTTTACCGTTACAGGTAAATGTGTATGTTTTGCCATCGCTTCTGTAAGCTTAACCATTAAAGGGATGTCTTTTAAAATTCCTGCACCTGCACCTTTACTCACTACTTTTTTGACGGGACAACCAAAGTTAATGTCAATAATATCAGGTTTAGAGGCTTCTACAATTTCTACAGAACGCAACATAGAGTCTAAGTTGGCTCCAAAAATTTGAATGCCCACTGGACGTTCCTTTTCATAGATATCCAGTTTTTGAACACTCTTTGCGGCATCTCTAATCAACCCTTCAGAGGATATGAATTCGGTATAAACTACATCGGCGCCTAGTTCTTTACATAGTGCTCTAAAAGGAGGATCGCTTACATCTTCCATGGGGGCAAGTAAAAGCGGAAAGTCGCTTAATTCTATATCGCCTATTTTAACCAAAGCTTATTTTTTGACAAAAATAAAGAAAAGGAGTGGGTTTTAACCAATTAGTTTCTTTCAGCGATTATTTTACGAATTATAACTGCACTAAATCAAAGGATTATATTTCTTTTTGTCATCTTAATTTAAACTATCTTAAAAACAAACTTAACCGAAGTATAAAAAAGAAAGCAGAGTGCAAAAAAGCCAACGTCCAAAGCCGTATATTTGCGGCTAGCAAAGAAATTGCCGAAATGAAAAACATTCGAAACTTCTGTATTATTGCCCATATTGATCATGGGAAAAGCACTTTAGCCGACCGTCTTTTGGACTTTACTGGAGCGGTAACCGAACGTGAAAAGCAAAATCAGCTTTTGGATAACATGGATTTAGAACGTGAACGTGGAATCACGATTAAATCCCATGCCATTCAAATGGAATATATCCATGATGGAGAGGCCTTTGTTCTTAATTTAATTGATACCCCAGGACATGTCGATTTTTCCTATGAAGTTTCTAGGTCTATCGCTGCCTGTGAAGGTGCACTTTTGGTTGTAGATGCTGCACAAAGCATACAAGCACAAACAATTTCAAATTTATACCTTGCATTAGAAAATGATTTAGAAATCATTCCTGTGCTTAACAAAGTAGACCTTCCTTCTGCAAATGTGGAAGAAGTAACCGATGATATTGTTGATTTATTGGGTTGTGATCCCAATGAAATTATTCCGGCCTCAGCAAAAACAGGTCTTGGTATTCAAGATATTTTAACGGCCATTATTTCTAAAGTCCCTGCTCCAAAAGGAAAAGTAGAAGCTCCATTACAAGCACTAATTTTTGACTCTGTTTATAATCCATTTAGAGGAGTAGAAACCTATTTTAGAATCTTAAATGGCTCGATTCGTAAGGGTCAAAAAATTCAATTCATGGCAACAGGGAAAACCTACAACGCAGATGAAATTGGAACGTTGAAATTAACTCAAGAGCCCAAACAAAAAATTAATGCTGGAGATGTAGGCTACCTCATTACTGGAATTAAAGAAGCAAAAGAAATAAAAGTAGGAGACACAATAACAGATCCCGAATTCCCAACGACTGAGGCTATTTCAGGATTTGAAGAAGTAAAGCCTATGGTTTTTGCTGGAATTTACCCTGTAGATACCGAAGAATACGAAGAACTTCGTGCCTCGATGGAAAAGCTTCAACTCAATGATGCCTCATTAGTTTTTGCTCCTGAAAGTTCTGCCGCTTTAGGTTTTGGATTCCGTTGTGGATTTTTAGGAATGCTCCATTTGGAAATCATTCAAGAGCGACTTGAGCGTGAATTTGATATGACCGTTATTACCACAGTTCCTAACGTTTCCTATCATGCGTTTACTAAAAAAGATCCTGAAGAAATTTTATTGGTAAACAACCCTTCAGATTTACCCGACCCCTCCTTTTTAGATCGTGTAGAGGAACCTTATATTAAAGCTACCATAATTACAAAGGCTGAATTTGTTGGTAATGTAATGTCGCTATGTATTGAAAAAAGAGGGCAAATAACAAACCAAACCTATTTGACTCCCGAGCGCGTTGAATTGAGTTTTGACATGCCCTTAGCCGAAATTGTATTTGACTTTTATGACCGTCTAAAAACGGTGTCTAAAGGCTATGCCTCTTTTGACTATACCCCCATTGGTTTGCGTTCTTCTAAATTAGTAAAAGTAGATATCTTACTTAATGCAAGTCCCGTAGACGCCTTATCAGCATTAATTCATACCGATAATGCATATTCTATTGGAAAAAAGATGTGTGAAAAATTACGTCAACTTATTCCCAGACAACAGTTTGATATTCCTGTTCAAGCAGCTATCGGCGCAAAAATTATTTCCAGAGAAACAATCAAAGCCTTGCGTAAAGATGTAACTGCCAAATGTTACGGTGGTGATATTTCAAGAAAAAGAAAGCTCCTAGAAAAACAGAAAAAAGGAAAAAAGAAAATGCGTCAAATTGGAAATGTAGAGATTCCACAGCAGGCATTTATGGCCGTTCTCAAATTGAATGATTAAAATCATTTTCTTATTTTTAGATTTCAATCAAAACACACAAGATTGACCTTTAATTATAATCTTAATGAATAAAATTAACGGCCTTCTCCTTCGAGAAGCTATTGTTAGCGACCTTCTAATTTTAAAAGAATTTGAACAATCCCTTATTGAGTATGAACGCCCTTTTGCGCCCAATCTTAAAGAGGGGTTTATTTCTTATTATGATATTCAAAAATTCATAGAAGACCCCGACTCCTTTCTTTTAGTAGGCCTATTAAATGGAGAAATCGTTAGTTCTGGTTATGCACAAATTAGGAAATCCGCTTCGTATAAAACCCCAGAACAATTTGTTTACCTAGGTTTTATGTATGTTAACCCTATTCATAGAGGAAAAGGAATCAATGGAGAGCTAATAAAAGAGTTGATCGCATGGGCACACAATAAAGACATTCATGAAATTCAATTGGATGTCTATGCAGAAAATAAAAGCGCTCTCAATGCATATGAAAAATTAGGTTTTAAACCTGATTTATTAAAAATGAGACTATAGAAGGGCTTTGATCCTTTAAATAAAACAAATTTAATAATGTATTCAATTAATAAATTGAATTGATTCCACTACTAATTAACACTAATCAATCTCTGTAAAATAAATGAAAAAATTAATCTTAATATCTGTCTTATCACTAAGTCTAATTCGATGTGCTGACACTACGGTTTTTGACCAAAACAAGGTTCGCTCCGAGATTCCTTTAAAAGAAACCCAAACGATATTACATACACTTGCCAGTGATGATATGAAAGGACGCGATTCAAATTCAGGAGGATTCTTTAAAGCTGCTGATTTTGTAACTAACTATTTTAAAAAAAATGGTATTGCTCCCTTCTACCCTGAATTTAAAGATTCATTAATTACTCAAGACGTTTTGTCGTATAACATTGTTGGGCAGATTGGAGGGTTTGACGCCAAACGAAAAACAATCTTGATTGGTGCCCACTTAGATCATGTCGGTATTAAACAAACAGAGGGAGATAGCATCTTTAATGGAGCCAATGATAACGCAGCAGGATCAACTGCTGTTATGCAAATTGCTCGCTTTTTAGCAAAACACGAATGGAAACAAAACATTATCGTGGCTCTCTTCACCGATGAAGAAAAAGGATTAAAAGGGGCGTATCATTTAGCAGAACGCATGAAAAAAGAAGGAGTAAACTTAAGTTATATGGTCAATTTTGAAATGATAGGAACGCCCTTAACCACAGGGGAAAATCAAGTGTATTTAACCGGATATAAAGATTCTAGCATGGCAGATGAAATGAATAAAATTTCAACTAATTTTATTCAATTCCTCCCACAAGCAAAAGAATTAAATTTATTTAAACGATCAGATAATTATGCTTTTTTTGAAGCTTTTGGTATTCCAGCTCAAACGCTTTCCTCTTTTGATTTTAAGAATTTTGACTTCTATCATAAAGCAGGAGATGAGGCTGAAAAATTAAATCTAGAAAATATGAATCAAATCATTGGGACTTCCTCTTTTACGATTGCCAAGCTCCTTCAAAACCAAACAAAAATCGTCCAATTTCAAAACCAATAACATTAATTCTTTTTTAATCTTGAATGTTAAAAGTTCCTGTTTAAGCTTCTTTGTACGTTCTCTTTTTTCAATGTATATTTGAGAAAATGTACCGTATGAATGTAACTGATATCAATGGAAATAGCCTTCATGATGGAGATTCTGTAAAACTGATCAAAGACTTGAAAGTCAAAGTAGCTGGAATCACATTAAAAAGAGGAACCGTTGTCAAAAACATTCGCATAACGGAACGCTTAGAAAAAATTGATTGTAAAATTAAAAAGGCAAACATTGTTTTAAGAACGGAATTCGACCGAAAAATGTAATCGAGTATATAAGTATGACTTTTCAACCCTTTAAAACACTTTTGTTTGGATTTGCATTTTCTCCATCTCTTAGAGCAAATGTCTATGAAGCAAATCGGTTAGCAAAGTATTTTGAAGCTACACTTATTTTTGTGCACGTAGGGCAAAAAACGTCACAAAAAGAAGAACAGTTTCAGCAACTTTTAAAAGAGTGTCCGATAAAACCAGATCAAATTCAAACCCTCTGGAAACAAGGAGATCCTGTTAATACTTTATCGCTCGCTTGTGAAGAATATGCCGTAGATTTATTGCTTTTAGGAGCGCTTAAAAGAGAAAATGTTGTTAAATATTATCTTGGATCAATTGCCCGAAAATTAACCCGTCAAGCGCCTTGTTCCGTTTTGTTAATGCTAAACCCTTCTGTTGATCGAAGTCCGTGTAAACACATTGTCGTCAATGGATTTGATAGTCCTCAAACTCAAGAAACAGTAGAGGCTGCTTTTCATGTGGGAAAAGCTTTGACTTCAGAAAAAATAACGCTTGTAGAAGAAATCAGTGAGTCAAGAGTCGCTGTATCAGTAAATGACGACCGCAGTCTGCGAAAAGCAACGCTACGAAAAGAAAAAATTGATCGTGAAGAAAAAATACGTGTTACCGACATCATTAAAAAAATACCTCCAGCAATTACTCAAGGATTAAAATATGAAACACAAAGTGTTTTTGGACGAAGAGGGTATTCAATCGGTCATTATGCACGTGTCGTAAGAGCGGACTTATTGGTAATGAACGCTCAAGAAGAGCAACGTTTTTATCATCGTTTTTTTCCTAAAGACTTAGAACATATTTTAGCTGAACTTCCTACAAACGTACTCATTATTCATTCTCAAACACATGGCTAAAAAAAGTCCTCTCTTAGCGTTTGCAAAAGAATTACCTCAAAATGTTTTTGCAGGATTTGTTGTTTCACTTATAGCGTTGCCTTTAGGATTAGGGCTTGCTATCGCATCTGAAGCTCCCCCGCTATCCGGTATTATTGCCGCTGTTGCTGGAGGAATTGTTGTTGCGTTATTTGGCGGGTCGCATGTTACTATTGCTGGGCCTGGAAATGGGCTGGTCATTGTCCTTTTGGCAGCGATCACAACTCTAGGTGGAGGTAATCTTTATGAGGGTTATTTATTTACGCTTGCCGCTATAATTTTATCCGGTGGCTTATTATTTCTTTTTGGCGTACTTCGCCTTGGAGCCATGAGTGAGTTTTTTCCAGCCTCTGCACTTCAAGGAATGCTTGCAGCCATTGGAATTGGAATATTAGCGAAACAATTTCATGTTATGTTAGGTCTTACCACCGTCCCTGGTGCAACGGTAGAACAGTTGTTACGTATCCCAGATTCTTTAATGCTTTTCTTTGGATTTCATCCGTTTGCCGGTGTTCTAGGATTGGGTAGTTTAATCTTTCTTTTTCTATACAGCAGGATCAGAAACCCTTATTTTCATCTAATTCCCGCTCCAATGTGGGTGGTCGTTGGTTCTATAGGAATTGGGTATTATTATACCTTGGTTTTAAATAAGGCAGTCCCTATTGATCCTGAATTATTAATAAAAATTCCAGACCAACTGTTTTCAAGCCTTCCTAGGCCTAATTTTAAAAAAATCTTCGATATAAACTTTATTGGAGTTGTGTTTTCTATCACTTTAATTGCTGTAATTGAGTCTTTACTAAGCATAAAGGCTGTAGATAAGTTAGATCCCAAAAAAAGACGCTCTAATGTCAATAAAGATCTTCGCGCCCTTGGTTTAGCAAGTATTGTAAGTGGTTTCTTGGGCGGTTTAAATGTCGTTACTGTAATTGCAAGAAGTTCAGTAAATGCTAACAATGGAGGGACCAATCGATCGGCAAACTTTTTTCATGCTGCGTTCTTAGTTCTTTTTATCGTTTTACTTGGAGATCAGATTCAGCGTATTCCCCTGACTGCTTTGGCAGCAATTTTAGTTTTTACAGGGTATAAACTTGCTACGCCTGAAAATCTAATTCGAATCTATAAAATTGGCCCCGAACAGGCATTTATCTTTCTCATTACACTTGTTACGACACTTTTCACAAGTTTGATTGTTGGAATCGCTGTAGGGATTCTATTTACTTTTATTGTTCATCTTTTTTTGCGTAAAAGCTTCTTTCTGTTTTCTCTAAATATATTCAAGCCTAATGTGCTCATGTATCTTGAAGAGCAGAGTGGTAACTACTATGTAAGTGTCAAGAACTTCTGTAGCTTTTTAAACTTCTATCGATTAAAAAAGAAACTGGATCAAATTCCAGAAAATGAACATGCCATCGTTGATTTTTCTTTGTGTGATTTTGTTGACCATACAGTAATGGAGGGCCTTCACGACTATCAACGTTCCTTTGCTCGTAAAAACGGTGTTTTTGAAACCATAGGACTGGATATTCATGCTTCAGAAACACAGCATCCTTTTGCAGTGAGAAAAAGCTTACCCATTAATGCTATAATGGGACTACAAAATGCCCTTTCCAACAGACAAAAAAACTTAGAACAGTTAGCCCAACAATTAAAGTGGCGTTATGAACCTAAAATTGAAAGCGACCCCAAAGGAATAGATCGTTTTCTGTTTTTTGAATCAAAAGTAATTAACTACAGCGTTAATGTTCTTTATAATTCTCATTTTAGGCTCTTTGATCTTTCCTTTTCTGAAGGGGCCTTTATTACTAAAGAAGATTTAAAAGCTACTTTTTTACTCTTTGAAAGTCCTGAAAAACTCCCCGTGTTTGTTTTAGACAAGGAAGATTTTAAATCTACTCTCTATCAATGGGCAGGGTTTGATGATATTAATTTTACAAATCATCCCGACTTTTCAAAACGGTTTAATTTAAGAGGTAACGATAGAGTTGCAATTAGAAAACTCTTTCATTCTGAATTGATTTACTTTTTTGAAAGCCATCCCATATTCCACATTGAATCAAACGGAAGTCACCTGTTAATCAAAGGAAAAGATCGACTGTCAAGCCTTCAAGAAATTAAAATTATGCTTGCTTTTGCAAAAGATCTTATGACTTTACTTGAAAATTCAAAAAAAGAATAATTTCTTTAGATATGTTCTAGATTTTGTACTTTGAATGAAAAAATATGTCAAAAAAGATTTTTTCATTCTTCCTTTTCATTTCCTTTTTAAGCTTGCAAAGCCAAGAAACCTTTGGAGAAATTGAACGTTTAGATCCTTCTTTAGATCTATTAATTCCAAAAAATGCTACCCTCGAATTACTGGCTGAAGGTTTTCAATGGGCAGAAGGCCCGCTGTGGGTTCCTAACTTAAATGGTGTGTTATTTACTGACGTTCCTAAAAACACGGCTTACTTATGGACAGAATCAGAGGGATTAAGTGAATTCTTAAACCCTAGTGGTATGACAAATCATGCCCCTCATAGTAGTAATGAAGGAGCTAATGGATTAACTCTCGATTCTCAAGGAAATTTAATTCTCTGTCAACATGGTGATCGAAGAATTGCACGTTTAAGAAAATGGTCTTTTGAAGAACCAGAATATGAAACCTTAATCGATCATTATGACGGTAAATGGTTTAACAGTCCCAATGATTTAGTTTTTAGTAAAACCAACGATTTGTATTTTACGGATCCCCCCTATGGTTTAAAAAAACAGGATGAAGATTCACTTAAAGAACTTGAGTTTAACGGAATTTATAAATGGTCTCTTTCTACAGGAGTAACTCTTCTAAATAAAATGCTTTCAAGACCTAACGGTATCGCACTATCCAGTGACGAAAAAACCGTGTATGTTGGAAATTCTGATAAAAAAAACGCAATTATAGCTGCTTTTGATTTGGTTGATGGGGAATTAATTAATCAACGTGTGTTTTTTGATGGTAAGACAATAAAAAGAAATGGATCTGGCCTTTTTGATGGACTTAAAGTTCATTCTTCTGGGGTCATTTTTGCTACAGGTCCTGGAGGGGTTTTGGTGATAAATTCTGAAGGAAAACACTTAGGGACAATTCGCCCAGGAAAAGCAACAGCAAATTGTGCCTTTGATCCTAAAGAAGAATATTTATACCTAACCTCCAATGATGTTTTAGCTCGTGTAAAATTAAAATGAAATGCAACTACATATAATTGAAGCCGGGAATTTTAAATTGGATGGAGGGGCAATGTTTGGTGTTGTTCCAAAACCTCTTTGGGAAAAAACCAATCCTGCAGATGATAAAAATCGGATTGAAATGGCCACTCGCTCTTTACTTATCGAAGATGGAAATCGCTTGATTTTAATTGATACTGGAATGGGAAACAAACAAGATGATAAGTTTTTTAGTCATTATGGTTTGTGGGGTTCGCATACATTGGATGGATCCCTAAAAAAAGCAGGGTTTCACCGAGATGATATTACCGATGTTTTTTTCACCCACCTTCACTTTGATCATTGTGGGGGCGCTGTTGAACGATCAAAGAATGGCATTCTAATCCCTGCATTTAAAAATGCTAAATTCTGGGTGCACGAATCACACTGGGACTGGGCTATAAATCCCAATCCTAGAGAAAAAGCCTCCTTTTTGGCTGAGAATATTTTCCCCTTAAAAGAAAGTGGTCAATTAAATTTTATAATAGGAAAGGGGCCTCTTCTGAAACAAACGCCTTTTCCTTTTTCTATACTATTGATTGATGGGCATACAGAAAAGCAAATGCTCCCTTTGCTAAACTACAAGGGAAAAAAGTTGTTCTATGTTGCTGATCTAATTCCCACTGTGGGGCATATTCCTATCCCTTACGTCATGGGGTATGATTCACGACCCTTGTTGACCTTGGAAGAAAAATATTCCTTTCTTCAACATGCATATTTAGTGGAAGCCTTACTCCTCTTGGAACATGATCCTCATCATGAATTAGTTTCCCTCAAACAAACAGAAAAAGGAATTCGAATGGATGCTAATTTTAGCTTTGATTCTTATTTTAACTCCTAACTAACCTTATCTTTAACTTTCGAAAAAACAGCATTATGAAACGCATTTTATTTTTTTTAATTGGCCTTTTTGTCCTTCACGTTGGATCTGCGCAATACTGGCAACAAGCTGTAGATTACACTATGGAGGTTGCCCTAGATACAGAGACGGCTCTTTATAATGGAACACAAAAACTAGTCTACACCAACAATTCTCCTGAAACCATAAATAAGGTGTTTTACCACTTATACTTTAATGCCTTTAAACCCGGGAGTGAGATGGCTGTTCGACTAAAAAACACAGCCGATAAAAATAGACGTTTTAAAATCTCCGTTGATTCCTTAACTCAAGATCAACAAGGATACTTAAAAGTTAGCGGACTCACACAAGACGGTGTGAAGCTTTCTCCCATAGATTCAGAAACGATTCTTGAAGTCCCACTAAACAAACCTATCCTTCCCGGAGAAAGCACCACATTTGAGTTGTCTTTTGAGGGTCATGTGCCTGATGTTATTCGCCGTGCAGGAAAAAACTCTAGTGAAGGTGTCGCTTTTTCTATGGCACAATGGTATCCTAAAATGGCAGAATATGACCGTGAGGGTTGGAATGCTGATCCTTACACAGGAAGAGAATTTCACGGAGTATGGGGTGATTTTGATGTAAAAATTACACTTAACAAAAAATTTATGGTAGCGGCCAGTGGATATTTACAAAATGCTGATGATATTGGAATGGGGTATTCAGATCGAAAAAAACCAAAAGCCAAAAAAGGAAACCTTACTTGGCATTTTATAGCACCTCAAGTCCACGATTTCACATGGGCCGCTGATCCAGAATATATCCACGATACCTACCCAGGGCCAAATGATGTAACGCTTCATTTTTTCTACAAGAACAAGCCAGAAATTATTGAAAACT
>Ga0233400_1000408_pt1 | contig 21044 bp, 20 predicted proteins | sample 46DmetaG_FD_182708 | JGI IMG/M metagenome (GOLD analysis project Ga0233400, IMG submission 182708) | Seawater microbial communities from Monterey Bay, California, United States - 46D | ecosystem: Environmental > Aquatic > Marine > Coastal | place: USA: California | collected 2016-10-21
TGTGGTCCAAAGATAAATACACATGCAACGAGAGGAGAGATCTATGAGTATTAGACTATTGGAACACATACAGAGTGAGTTGAAGGCCGCAGGTGTGGTGAGCTCAACACCAGAGTTTTGTAATGGCTGGCTTGGGCGAAGTGAGGGATACATCAGAACGCTGCGATATCATGACCTAGAACCCAGTGTTGCTGTGCTGAGTGTGTGTGCCCACAAACTTGGATATTATGCAGATCAGCTGAGGTCGAGTGACCAAACAGCCCACCAGACGTGGGTCGTTACATTTGATCGCCTGAAAGACCTTTGTGAGAGCGCAATCGCTAAACAGTCCCATGCCATCTGGAAGCAACCAGAGCGCATGGGTGCATGAGGTAGAAACAGTATGGATGATGCAAGAGAAGAAATGCGCAAGCTCATTGATGTAATCGAGAAGGGCGCAAAAAGCACCAGTGTTGAGCAAGCGGTGGACGACATTAAACTCTTCGCAAATACAGCCAGCTTCCTCGCCAACGCGCTGGATACGCGGCTCAAGACCAAAGACGCCAAGCCAAAGAGTAAGTCAAAATCCGCAAAGACTGTGGGGCAACTAAAACCACCCGTGGCTGCAATCCCAAAGTCTGCGAATACACCTAAGCCACAAGACACCACAACCGGTATGCCACCTGCCATCAGCACGGCAATCTCACAGGCAGATTATGACAGGCTGAAGCCGCAGGGTGCGCAGGCACCGCTAGGCAGCAGTTAAAATCCAACACCCGCAATGAATTACGCCGCAAATCTCGCCAAAACTGTACAATTTTGAGCGCGTGTAAGGGAATTTAATCCCAGTTGCTCTATCTCTTAAGACACATCGTTAAATACGAATTAGGTGACACATGGGCGAACTTAGCCGAGAAAACTTTTATGCAAAAATTGTAACAGCACCGCGTGCGGTACAGGGCTTCTTTGAAACAGTGATTGAACACTTCAATAAGAGGAATGATATCCACGCACACCACACAGATACGAACGGTGGGGATCTAAGATTAGCCCTGCCTGCAGAGCTTGCGCGGCATCACACCATCAGAAACTTCTCCACGCTATGCTGGCAAAGCCGAAACCAAAAGATTTTTGTGCGCAGTTATCTCACGCCAGAGGAAATGGCTGTGTTTGGTTTTGCAGGCGTTAAAATCCCTCGCAATATCAACGAACCTCTCCACAGTGAACTCCGTTTAGGCGAACTAGATTGGCGATATCGCGCACAGGACTTTATCAGAGCAAGTGAGGCAGCGGCACTTAAAATGATGGGGTGATCCTGTTGGTTAATGGGTTGAGCTTTGGTTTGGCAGGGTTGGGTAAACTGTGTCTACAACCTAGTGAAAGAACGCAGTTCATTCGAGTTACCAGAAAATGATTTGACGACGACTTTTTCGGTTTCAGAAGTCCTGCGCTCTCATCCAGTCTACAAAGATATTTGCAGCTGGCGATAATTGCCCCTTCGTTGGTATGACGATACAGTAAGCGAAATTAGAAATAGCAATTTCTGACAACCAAACAAGCTGACCGCTTTCTATCTCTGGCTCTGCAAACTCGTCCTGCATCCCTAATCCATTTCCAGATATGACTGCCTGAAGGCGGGTATTTGCATCCGGTAGCGAAAGAGAATTTTTTTTTGGTGTAAATTTAAGTCCCGCAAGATACAGCATCACCGCATGTTGGATGATCTCAGGACTGGTTCTGAAGTGGCGGTAGGATACAGTATTAGGCATGTCACAGAAGTTAATTTCCAAGATGCTGTCGGGCAAGGTGGTTTTTTCTGACAAGACCATTCCACATAATTCGGCGAGTACGACCATATCCAAGGTTACTTTGAGGCGATCAAAAAGGCTGATCTCGGAGCCACTCTTCAAACCGTATCGCTGCCGTAGAAGTGCCTTGGTTTTTTGAAGGGATCACGTAATAGCCATACCCTGCCAGCCATATGTCAGAAATTGGCTTCAACAAGCCTGAATCAATCTCGGGCTTTGCCAGTTCATCCAGAAGGGCGATGCCATTACCTGATATAACTGCTTGCAGGCGGCTATTTGCATCCGGTAAATGCACAGGCTTATGTCGAGGGTCATAGTCAAACCCCGCCAGCGCGTGCCAGAGTTTCCAGCCTTCCATCCCTGATGCATCAGGCAAAAGCGGCACCTCAGTGACAAGGTTGGCAAGTCCGATTTCCCCTGCTCTTTCAGCGATTTCAGGATTGGCCAACGGCACAGTGCGCGATGGATAAAGATGTGTCCCCTGGCGATTGCCGGTCTCGGCATCACACCAGAACACGGTCATATCCAACATCGGATTGTTCAGATCTGCCGTCGTGTTGATCGGCTCCACCCTCAGCGCGATATCTGGGTGATTTTGCGTGAAGTCAGACAGTCGCGGGCCAAGCCACCGAGCGATGAACCAGCTATGAGCGCCTACGCAGAGTGGTTGTTCAACGTTTGACCTTATTTCGTCCATTACGGACTCGATAAGACCAAAATGCTTTGCAGCAGCATCTCTCAGGCGCGTGCCTTCACCCGTGAGACGGATATGCATGTGGCGGCGCTCGAAAAGGGGTACGCCCAGTTCATCTTCCAGTTTGGCAATCTGGTAGCTCACGGCGCCCTTGGACATATTCAAGGCCTCGCCTGCCGCCGTGAAACTCATTTTCTCAGCTACAGTGCGGAAAATGTTGAGACTGTCAAATGATCGAAAACGCATATCTGTGTTTAATTATTTTAAACATAGTGATCAAAAAACTAAGTTTGCGTCAAGCGCAATTTAATTGTTTGATTGGTCCCAAAGGAGATCCCTCATGTCATTACGCGACCCAATAGCGAGACTGCCAACTCATGAGGTAACCAATATGCCTCCGCATATGGGCAACCAGAACCTCTGGCAGGATGATAATGCGCTGCAGCACTGGACTCATGCTGAGGGCGGAGCATTTCACGCTGAACATCTTGCGCATGTCGGGCAATTAACAGGGTTGGAAGAAACTTTTGATAAAGCTAATCAGGCCAATCGAAATGGGCCGGAACTACGCGCATTTGATCGATACGGCATGCGCATCAATGCGGTTGAGTTTCATCCGGCCTATCATGATCTTATGGATCTCGCGATATCCAACCAAGTTCACAATTTCGCTTGGCATAATGAAGGGAACGCAGGCCATGTAGGTCAGTCTGTTCTGACATACATGTTCAACCAGCCCGAAGGTGGCGTGATGTGCCCGATGGCGATGGCGTATTCCGTTGTGCCATCCCTGCGCATGGCGCCCGCAGTTGCAGAAGAATGGATGCCCCGCGTCCTGTCCACCAAATATGACCGCCGTGATATCCCTGCGCACGAGAAGACCGGCGCGATGATCGGCATGTTCATGACCGAGAAACAGGGCGGATCGGACGTGCGCGCCAATTCGACAGTGGCCCGGCCTGACAGCGACGGTTACCTGCTGACCGGGCACAAGTTCTTTTGCTCGGCCCCTATGTGCGACGCTTTTCTGGTATTGGCCAATACCGAGGGCATGGGAATTTCCTGTTTCCTGGTGCCTCGCTGGCGGCCCGACGGCACACGCAACAATCTATTTATTCAGCGGATGAAAGACAAACTGGGCAACAAATCCAACGCCTCGACCGAAATGGAGTTTCAGGATACATACGGTGTGATGGTGGGCGAGGAAGGCCGCGGTATTCGGACGATCATCGAGATGGTGACGGGCAATCGTCTCTATTGCGCTATGTCTTCGGCGGGGATCATGCGGCAGGCCCTGGTGCAGGCGCTCCATCACACCACGCACCGGTCAGCATTTCAGAAACGATTGATCCAACAGCCACTTATGCAGAACGTTCTTGCTGATATGGCAGTAGAGGTTGAAGCTGCGTTAGCTCTCGGATTGCGGATCGCGCGAGCAATGGATAATGCAAATGACCCTGCTGAGGCTGCATTGGCCCGAATTGGTACAGCGGTGGCTAAATACTGGAACACCAAACGCTGCCCTAGCTTGGTCGTCGAAGCACTCGAATGTCATGGCGGCCCAGGTTACGTCGAAGAGAGCATCATGCCCCGGCTTTATCGTGAGGCGCCGCTAAACTCGATCTGGGAAGGGTCCGGCAATGTCATGGGTTTGGACGTGCTGCGCGCTATTGGGCGCGAGCGCGAGGCGATCCCTGCTTTGATGACAGAACTAGAGAAAGCGCGTGGAAACCATCCCAATCTCGACCGGGCAATCGACGAGTTACGCGATGAACTGGCAGACAAAGAGGGGCTGGAGGGCCGAATGCGCATGGTGACCGAGATGATGGCACTGACCTTACAAGGGGCGCTGTTGACCTGTTATGGTAACAGCGCTGTTGCCGATGCCTTTTGCGCCAGTCGCCTCGCTCCACGCTATCGTGGCGCATTTGGGACCTTACCGAAGGGGCTGGATCTCGACGCCATCATCGGCCGCGCCCTACCGGGTTAGTAGGCAAATATCCATAGAAGAGGTGAGCCATGAACATTGCACTTTTAGGCGCAACTGGTGCAGTTGGAGGCCATTTTCTCAACAAGGCGCTTGCCGCCGGTTATGAGGTCAAAGCCTTAGTTAGGACGCCCGAAAAACTGAGAAAAAATACAAGCCTTTCTGTACTCAAGGGCGACATCACAAGCCCTATGGATGTTGCGAAACTTATTAGCGGTGCCGATGTCGTTGTCAGTTGCCTTGGCAATGTCAAAGGTGTGTTGATTATGGAAAAAGCGGCTGAGGCAATTTTGCAAACCGCCGCTGAACAATCAAACCCGCCAAAATGTTTGTTCCTAAGTAGCATCGGGTGTGGCGGCACGTCTTGGATCGTCAAACAAATGCTGCAAATGATAGGTGGGCGTTCTAGTTTCGCTGATTATGAACGAGCGGATGCTCGTATATCACGTGAAGAAAAGGTCCCATATGTATTGGTCCGCCCTGCTGCCCTGAAGGAGAAACCCGGAAACGGGAAATATCGCGTTTTTCGCGGTGACGGAACTTTTGCACGACCGATTACCAAAGAAGATGTCGCTGAGTTTCTGCTCGATGCTATTTCAAGCAATCAGTGGGACGGCCTTGGTGGTCTACAATTAGCGGGGATGAAGTAATCATGACTTAGCCGGTACTGACCTAACCTATCCCGCAAAATTGGTAGGTTTGACCAATATTTATCTAACAAACCCATAAAGACCATAGCAAAAGGAAATAAACACATGGCCGGAATGGTATTGCCCATCATTTCAAGCGCTGCGCGTTCACCCTGGTTCAAGGCGACGTGCGATCTCACTACCGCGTATGGCGATCACGAAGGGCGGCTGACCCCTGTTACATTCGATCGCTCCATCGCAGATGAATATCGCGTGCTTCGCACCCGTGTGGGTATATTTGATGTGCCTGAACGCCCGTTGGAAATTCGTGGTCAGGGCGCAGCGGCGTTCCTTGACTATGTGTTCACTCGGCCCGTCAGCACCATGGCTGTAGATCGGGGGCGTTATGGCTTGATGTGTCACCACGGTGGCGGCATTGCTTGTGATGGCGTGATTTTTCGCCTAGCGAAAGATTGGTTTTGGTATGTTCATGCGGACCGCGACGTATTTACTTGGCTTCAGGCGTTGAGCCTCGGCCATGACGTGGAAATCCGTGATCCGGGCGCCTGGGCAATTCAGATCCAAGGGCCAACCAGCCTCGAGATACTAGATGCCTGTGTTGATGGCGGGGCCCCGGAAAGGTTCAAATATTACCATTCGAGACAGGTCACCATGGGCGGTCAGCCCGTTCTGATTAGCCGAACAGGCTGGACTGGCGAGCTGGGTTTTGAGGTCTACAACATGGATCCAAATGTCGATGGAAACGCTTTATGGTCTCACCTGCTTGAGGCAGGCGCACCGCATGGGATGGAGGTCTTATCAACCTATTCCATGAACCCGCGCCGGATCGAGGCGGGGATCATGAACTACGGCACCGACATGGGCTGGGATACGACGCCGTTTGATCTGGGGCTAGGGGACTTTGTAGATTTTGGCCATGACTTCGTTGGAAGGGATGCCTTGCAGGCCGCCGAATTTGCTCCACGCTTTTCCGGTTTTGTGACAGAGGCGAATGATATTAAGTGGGGAGCGTCTGTTATGGCGAACGGCGTAGCAGTTGGCCGTGTAAAAGCGTTTGAGATGTCACCGACTCTTGGCACGGGTATTGGCTATGTCCTTTTCGAAACACCTGCGGCTATGTCGGCCAATGCTTTCATAGTGAAGGGCCGAGATGGCATTGAGTATCCTCTTGCCCTGCATAAATTACCGTTTTTTGACTCTGAGAAACGTATTCCTCGCGGCCTTGAGGTCATGGAGTTCAAGGGATGAAAGACACCGCGTCCAGCGTTTGCCGCGAAAACCTCAAACGTCTCCTGAAACCGCGCCACATCGCTTTTGTCGGCGGCAAAGCCGTTGAAGACTGTATTAACGCCACCCGTAAGTCCGGCTTTACTGGGCACATCTGGGCGGTGCATCCGCAATACACCGAACTTGCTGGCGTCGCTTGCGTGCCCAGCCTTGCGGATTTGCCCGAACCGCCGGATGCGACCCTAATTGCCGTATCGCGTGAGCGCACGGTTGACGTGGTAGCCGAGCTTAACGCTATGGGCGCTGGTGGCGCCGTCTCCATTGTCGGTGAATTTGCCGAAACGGGAGAGGACGGCGCGGCCCTACAAACACGACTGGTCACAGCGGCGGGTGATCTGGCGCTTGTTGGCCCGAACTGCCTGGGCGTGATGAACATGTTTGATGGCATGGCCGTCTGGGGCGGTGACAACGTGTTTTCGCCTGTTGCGGGCGATGGTGTCGCCCTGATCAGCCAGTCAGGTTATGTCGCTTATTCGGTGACCAATGTCGAACAGGCCCTGCCGCTGGGCTATGCCATTTCGATGGGCAATCAGGCCGTTCTCAACGTGGCCGATTACATCGACGCCATGCTGGATGACCCCCGCGTGCGTGCCATCGGTCTCTACCTCGAAGGGATCGTGGATATATCCGCCTTCAGTACCGCCGCCATGCGTGCGGTGAAACAGGGTGTGCCGCTTGTAGCGCTGAAGGCTGGTGGTACGCAGGAAAGTGCTGAACTGGCGCAAAGCCATTCCGGCACCCTGGCCGTGGACAACGAAATCTGGTCAGCCCTTTTCCGTCGGTTCGCAATTGTCGAAGCAGGTTCTCCCAAGGCGCTGATAGAGGCGCTCAAATTACTGGGCAGTCCCAAGCCCCCCAAAGGCAACCGCGTTGTTGCTGCGGCCAATTCTGGCGGTTACGCAGCGATGATTGGGGAAAAGGGGCGTAATGTCGGATTGGATTTCCCTGCACCCACAAAGGCGCAACGCAACGCATTGCGTCAGACCGTCCCAGAGCTGGTTTCTCTGATGAACCCGCTGGATTGGAACCTGCCCTGGGCCGCGATGTCTACACCTGATACCTCGGACAACGGCATGGGGCTCTTGATGGATGATCGCTGCGATCTGCTTGTCTATTTTGTCGATTGGCCACGTGAGCTGGACGTGGCCGATGTCTGGTGGCCGACACTTGAAGGGTTGATCCAGCTGAACAACCGCATGGATTGCCCCGTGGTCATTGCCAGTGTCTTGCCCGATGGTTTGCCTGCTGATCTGCGGCTCCGGTTAGCCAATGCAGGGGTAGTCACGTTGCAGGGGTTGGATGACACACTCTGCGCGATAAGAACTGTGGCGCAATACTCTATTTTGCGCGCGCAGGTTTTGGCCGATGTTGAGAACCGTTTGTTGTCCACACCAGCAGTTTTGACCGGGTCGTTGGTCACCCTGAACGAGGAAATGGGTAAAGCTTTGATTGCAGAGCATGACATCCCAGTTCCGGCCCACGCGACTGGCACATTCGAAGAAGTTATTGCTGCAGCAGACCTTCTTGGGTTTCCGTTGGCGGTCAAACTGCTTAATGAAGATCTGCTGCATAAGAACCGCGCAGGCGCTGTGCATCTAAATATCAATGACGCATCTGGTTTGAAGCAAGCTATCAGCGCCATCCAGACCTCTGTTAGTCGATACGATGCCCGCCTCGACACCAGTCATTTCCTAATCGAAAACATGGTTGAAGCGCCTAGGGCTGAATTCATTGTTGGTGTGAGCCACAAACCTGGAATTGGACATGTACTTGTGATAGGTCGAGGCGGGACTGATGTGGAAGAGTTGAGGGATTTTGCCACGCTGCTTCTACCTGTAAGCGCTGTGCAAATCGAAGACGCGATACGTCGGCTGAGCCTGGTACGTAAGCTGGGGCTGGACCAACAGGACATTGCCTCGCTGGTGCAAGTTGTCAGTCAAGTTGCCCAATTTTCCGATCAATATCGTGACAGACTTGTAGAATTGGATGTGAACCCAATCATCTTGGATACCTTTGGAAACTGCACAGCAGTTGATGCGATGATGAGGATGAGAACATGAGAGAAGCTGTTATCGTCTCGACCGCCCGAACACCAATTGGGGTCGCCTTCAAAGGTGCGCTGAACAACATCAAATCCCCGACCATGATGGGGCACGCCATTGAGCACGCGGTTAAACGTGCAGGTGTGGACCCCGGTTCGATCGAAGATGTCGTCATCGGGTCGGTCCTTACGGCGGGAACAGCAGGCATGAATGTCGCCCGGCTTTCTGCGCTTGCTGCTGGCCTTCCCAATACGGTGGCAGGACAAACGATCGACAGGCAATGCTCCTCCGGGTTGATGGCCATTGCGACGGCGGCCAAGCAGATTATTGTGGATGGTCAGAACGTCGCCGTTGCTGGCGGGCAGGAGAATATTTCCGCCCTGCAGAATGCCTATCTGAAATGGGCGGGCGATGAGAAAGATCCAAACGTTATCGCCCAATCTGAGCATGCCTATATGCCGATGCTGATGACGGCGGAAAATGTTGCGCGGACCTATAAGATCAGTCGTGACGCCCAGGATGAATATGCAGCACTTTCCCAAGGTCGGACGGCCCGGGCTCAGGCCGCTGGCGCCTTTGATGAAGAGCTCGTTGCGATCACTGCGATAAAGCGGGGCAAAAACCGCGAAACCGGAGAGGAAACCCTGGAAGAGGTGACCTTGTCAAAAGACGAAGGCAACCGGCCTGGCACGACGGCTGAAACACTTGGGGCATTGAACCCGGTTGTCGAAGGCGGTGTGATCACTGCCGGAAACGCAAGCCAGCTTTCTGACGGAGCCTCGGCTTGTGTGCTCATGGAAAGCAAAATGGCTGAGCAACAGGGCCTCACACCGCTAGGTATCTATCGCGGTATGGCAGTTGCCGGAAACGCACCGGAAGAGATGGGGGTTGGCCCGATCTTTGCAATTCCAAAGCTTCTGAAGAATGCAGGTCTTCGCATCGAAGACATCGGCCTTTGGGAACTTAACGAAGCCTTTGCCTGCCAGGTTCTCTATTGCCGCGACCATCTTGTGATTGATCCAGAAATCTACAACGTGAACGGCGGTGCCATATCGGTCGGCCACCCCTACGGCATGACAGGTGCGAGACAGGTTGGGCATGCCCTGCTTGAAGGGAAGCGTCGTGGCGTAAAATACGTGGTCACGTCCATGTGTGTTGGCGGAGGCATGGGCGCAGCTGCGCTTTTAGAAGTTTGCTGAAAAGGGGCCTGTTTTGACAAATAAAGCCGAATTCCCACTGACCAGTTTCCACTGGGGCACTTACCGGGTTGAGGTCCATAATAACGAGGTTGTTGCTCTGCATCCTTTTGAGGAAGATCCAGACCCATCCTCCATCGGGCAGGGCTATGTCAGTGTGTTGAATGGCCCAGATCGAATTACCGCCCCAATGGTGCGCAAAAGTTGGCTGGAGGGTGGACCGGGTACGAGTGGCCATCTGCGCGGCAGGGAGGATTTTGTTGAGGTTAGCTGGGACCAGGCCGAACGTCTGGTCGCTAAGGAACTACGACGTGTAATTGGCGACCATGGGAATGAGAGCATCTTTGCAGGGTCATATGGTTGGGCCAGCGCAGGGCGGTTCCACCACGCGCAGGGCCACTTAAAGCGGTTTCTGAATCTGCTAGGTGGCTTTACTAAATCAGTCAACACCTACAGTCTGGCTGCCGGCGAGGTGATCCTGCCGCATGTACTGGGCGGGGCTGAGTTTATCTATGGTGCATCCAGTTGGCAATCAATCATCACTGATTGTGACCTGATGGTGGCCTTTGGCGGGCTTCCCCTCAAAAATGCGGCCATCGGACAAGGTGGCGTGGGTGCGCACCGAACAGGCCCCGCTTTGCTGGAGGCAAAAGCCGCGGGCGTTAAATTCATCAACATCTCACCGCTCAGGTCAGATGTACCAGAGGCTCTTGAGGCGGATTGGCTTGCTCCCCGTCCGTCAACAGATGCTGCACTGATGATCGGTCTGGCGCATGTACTGCTGAGCGAAAATCTGATAGACCACACCTTTCTCGACCGTTACACGGTTGGTTTCGACCAATTTGTAACATACTTGACAGGCGAAAGGGATGGCGTTGCCAAAACCGCAGATTGGGCTGCCGAAATCTGTGACTTGCCTGCTGATACGATCCGCACCCTCGCGCACCGCATGGCAACGGGACGCACGATGATATCTGTTGCATGGGCACTCACCCGGCAGGATCATGGGGAACAACCGTTCTGGCTGGGCACGGTTCTGGCAGCGATGTTGGGGCAGATCGGCCTGCCCGGGGGAGGTATTGGCTTTGGCTATGGCACGACAAACACCGTTGGGTTGGAACGCGCGTTCCCCCGATTTCAGGCGCTGCCGCAGGGGCGCAATAAAGTTAAAACCTTCATTCCCGTGGCCCGCATCACTGATTTACTGGAAAATCCAGGTGGATCATTCAACTACAATGGAAAAACTTATACCTACCCCGACACCCGCTTGGTCTGGTGGGCTGGTGGTAATCCGTTTCACCATCACCAGGACCTGAATCGCCTGCGCCGTGCCTGGGCCAGGCCCGAGACGGTGATCGTCAACGATTGGTGTTGGAACGCACTCGCCCAACACGCTGATATTGTCCTGCCCTGCACGACACCATTGGAACGTGATGATATTAACCTTTCGCCACGCGATCCCTATCTGGTGATGATGGGCAGGTCGGTGCCACCCGCAGGACAGGCGCGAGATGACTACGACATCTTTAGCGGGATCGCCCAGCATCTGGGTATCGAAGAAAAATACACCGAAGGTCGCGATGCCGGGGAGTGGATCAGGTGGCTCTACGATGCCTCACGCCAATCCGCAGCAAGAGACGAAGTGGACCTGCCGCCATTTGATGAATTACGGGCCAAAGGTTGGCATAAGCTGCCTGTGCCAGCAAAACCGCATATCATGCTTGAAGATTTCAGAGCCGATCCGGAGACCCACAAGCTTCGTACGCCAAGTGGTAAGATCGAGATATTCTCGGAACGTATTGCAGGCTTTGGGTATCATGACTGTCCTGGTCACCCAATTTGGATGGACCCGGCAGAATGGCTGGGGAATGCCAAGGAAAACCAATTGCACCTGGTCTCCAACCAGCCCAAAAACAAGCTGCACAGCCAGCTTGATCATGGACCGTTGTCCGAGGCAAATCGCATCGGCGGATATGAACCTGCCCTGCTGCACCCTTCAGACGCCGCGGCGCGAGGAATCAGACAGCATGATATCATCAAAGTATTCAACAGCCGCGGCGCCTGCCTTTGTGCAGCCGTTCTGTCAGAAGACATCCGACAGAGTGTGACCCAGATCAGCACTGGCGCATGGTTGAATATCCAAGACGACGGTGACTTGTGCCAACAAGGTAACCCCAACGTACTCTGTCTAGACAAAGGCACATCCGAGCTGGGTCAAGGCCCCATTGCACATTCGTGCCTAGTCGAAATTGAGCCCGCAGGATCTGACTGTTCATTACGAGATTTTCAATCGGCTCGGCGCTCCGACCTGAAGCAGGAATAGCGTCGTATAACAAATCCAACTTGACCAAACAAAGGGGAAAAACCATGTTACCAAAATTCTTAAAAAAAGACTCTAGCAGCTGTCGTAAACTTTTGAGACACACGGCTGCGCTGGGGACGATTGCAATGATCAGCTCATTCAGTGCAGGAACGGTTATAGCAGAAACCGTTCAGGTCAGCGATGATTTGACCTTGTATTACGAAGTGGCGGGCTCCGGCGACAAAACCATTCTGTTCGTTCCGGGTTGGGGCATGTCTTCCGCTGTATTTGAAAAACAACTTGAGGAATTCGAGGGTTCTGATGAATACTGAGCCATTTCATACGACCCACGCGGTCAGGGGCAGTCCTCAAAAACTGAAGGCGGGCATTTCTATGATCAACGGGGCGCAGACCTGCACGCATTCATCGAAGCGCTGAACCTCAACAACATCACGCTTGTCGGTTGGTCTTATGGTACGTTAGACCAATTCGCCTATATCTCGCAATTCGGAACTGACAAGCTTGACGGAGCCGTGACTGTGGATAGAACAGTAAAGACAGTGGGCGAGGATAATACTAAGGAATGGGTTGGATGACGCAAAAACTGCTTCTTATTATTTTGGATGGCGTTCCCTATCGCAATTGGGTGCGATTGTTTGGAAACCTTGAGGGGTGGGTACAATCAGGCGGTGCGCAACGTTTCAAAATGTCATCGGTGCTGCCCAGCACATCGGCATCGTGTTATGCCTCGATCCATACGGGCGTCACACCACAGGTCCATGGGGTGACAGGCAACGACACGATTTTTCGTCTGTCCCAGCCAGATATTTTTTCACAGGCACGTAAATCTGATCTGATAACAGGGGCCGTGACGCATAGTTTTTGGTCAGAGTTCTTTAATCGTGCGCCTTTTGATCCTGTGCGCGACATTGAATATGATGAATCAGAAAGCAGCAGCATCAATCACGGCCGATTTCATACGATGGCGGGATATGGTCACAACAATCAAATGACACCCTCTGATGCCGACCTGTTTGCAACCCTAACGATGCTGTGTCATCGCTTTGGGTTGGATTACGGCATATTGCACACCTGCACACTGGACAGCATGGGACATCGGTTTCATCACGACAGTACAGAAATGGATCATGCCTGTTTCATGATGGATTACATGCTGGCCCCGTGGATCACAAAATGGCGCGATATGGGATATGATGTGATCGTCACCGCCGATCATGGTCAGGATGCACGCGGTCACCATGGAGGGCATGACACGCTTCAACAGGAATTTGCGCTATACTATTTCGGGAACGCGACGGGTGATGGGGAAAATACCTTGGTAAATCAATTACAACTGGCCCCGACAATATTGTCATTGCTGCGGGCGGTGATCCCTGACACGATGCACGAACCTGTGTTTTTAAGAAGATAGTCCACAACAGACGACGCCAGTGTTGCACTGCGTAAGTGTAATAATTGTTTAATACAAATTACTTGAAAATAGGCAAAGCCCCAATGACAAACTTTTCAATAAATAGCCTCCTTCTCAGATTTAGATGGAAAATACTGTTTACATTCGCTTTGGTGACGCTAGAAGCACTGACTGGAATTCTTTTCCCACTTCTAATTGGAATTGCGATCGACGGTCTTTTGGAAGACAGTATCGATGGAGTGCTCTATTTATCTATCGCTGGAGTGGCAGCACTAATCGTAGGAAGTGCAAGACGATTCTACGACACACGCATCTACTCTGGAATTTACTGCAGAATTACCCCCGAGATGATCCAAAACGAAACAAACAAAGACGCATCGGTTTCCAGAATATCAGCCCGGACGGGCCTTCTAACTGAATTTGTGGAATTTCTTGAAAATTCGATGCCTGAAATGATAAATGCACTTATTTCTGTAGTCGGCATTCTTGCCATCATCGCTACTTTGAATATCGATGTCTTTTTTGCTTGCCTTTCAATACTGGGCCTTATTGTTTTTATCTATACCATAACTGGAAAATTCAACTATAAGCTTAATACAAAATACAATAATCAACTTGAGAAACAAGTAGACGTCCTAACCGCAAGAGACTCCATTGCTATCAAAAGTTTTTATCAGGAGTTAATGAGATGGAATGTAAAGCTGTCTGACCTTGAGACTATTAATTACTTTGTAATATGGGTGGGGGTTATTGCGGTGTTTATCTATACGCCTATAACTGTAATTGGTGCAGGGATACTGAGTTACGGTCTCGTATTCTCGATCATAATGTATGTTTTCAATTACGCCGGCAGTATTGTCAGCTTCCCTCTTTTCATTCAACAAGTAATTCGATTGAAAGAAATATCTGCTAGATTAGCTAAACCCTGAAATTCCAGCTCTGGCATCAGCAGCTAGGAAGCGCACATCCGCCCTCACCAAGCCCTAAACATGAGACCGCCAGCTCCAGAAACTCTATTGAAAAATGGTACATAATTTGGGGGCTGGACACATAGGAGATACAACGTCATGGACGCGCTTGCTAATAACGGTAACTGCAAATACTTCCTGATTAACAACACGGTTTGCTAAAAGCAAAGTTTCAAGTGCGGCTGTATACGACAAAAAAAATTAAAATCACCAGTCAGCAGGAAAGTTGCCTTTGTTGCATTAATGCAGCTATTTTCGCGTAGTCGATAAATAGTCGTTTTGAGTCCAATCGAAGATTCCTTGGTCTCTCTCATCTACAGCCTGCTTCCATCCTACTTCTTCAACCCTTGCTTTGAAATTCAAGCCTTCGGGTGAATGTCGCGTCATGCCGTCTAAAAGGGTAGCTAGTCGTTGCGTTTGATTGATTTTCTCTTCAACGGCTGAATTGATCACCATCTTCTGCATGGCGAGCTGATTGATCGGTACTGACGCTATACGACTTGCAAGCGCTTCGACCTCGGCATCAAGCTGATCGTCTGGCACGGATTTAAGTACAAGGCCTATTTCGGCTGCCTCAATTCCATTTATCTTATCTCCAGTGAACATCATGCGTTTGGCTTTTTCGGGTCCAAGTCGGTGTACCCACATTGCCGTTGTTGGACACCCCCAAACCCGCGTTGGCATGTAGCCAATCTTTGCATCGTCACCCATTACTATCATATCCGCGCAAAGTGCGATGTCTGAACCACCAGCTACAGCGAAGCCATGGACTTTACAAATTACTGGCCTCATTGCGCGGAACAGAGACATGAAAGCTTGAGTATTTCGCCACATAAATTGGAAATCCTGCATCGGATCCCAAGGCATGTCTTGTACAACTTTATTAGGCCCATCTGAACTCGCATAATGCGCTAAATCGTACCCTGAGCAAAATGCCTTACCCGCGCCAGATAAAACCATCACATGGATGTTTGGATCTGCATCTGCCCGTGCGACTGCTTCAGATAATTCAGTTGGCAGGTCGTCATCAATTGCGTTTAAAACTTCTGGTCGATTTAGAGTGATTCTACCAATCCGGCCGTCCCGTTCAAAAAGAACCTTTGTCATATTTAATCCCAATCGCTCACTGCTTTGACTTCAAGAAATTCCTCAAGACCCCACGTGCCGCCTTCACGGCCATTGCCGGACTGTTTCATGCCTCCAAAAGGCGAACCAGCACCGCCGAATTTTCCGTTCATTTCAACCATACCAGATCTTAGACGCCGCGCAACCCGCCGGGCACGTGTCTTGTCCGCGGTCTGTACATAATTGGTTAGACCATAGGGCGTGTCATTCGCCAGGGTGATGGCTTCTTCTTCTGAGTCAAAGGGTGTCATGCACAGCACAGGCCCGAAGATTTCCTCCCTCCAAATCGTCATATCTTGCTTGACGTTGGCAAAGACTGTGGGGCGCACGAAACGACCTCGGTTCAGCCCGTCGGGGCGGCCCAGACCACCTGCAACCAACTTGGCACCCTCATCCATGCCACGCTTAATAAGGAATTGGATCTTGTTGAACTGTGCTTCAGACACAACCGGGCCGATGTGGCGGCCTTCGATGTCCGCCGGTCCGACCTCTGTTTTCTCGGCTACGGCTCGGGCGGTTTCAACGGTCTGGTCGTAAATCGCGCGTTCTACCAACATCCGGGTTGGTGCGTTACAGGACTGGCCCGAATTGTTGAAGCAGTGCCGGACGCCACGCGTGACGGCCTTTTCATCGGCATCAGCAAATATGATATTGGCTCCTTTGCCTCCTAGTTCGAGGCTAACGCGTTTCACGGTATCTGCCGCAGCCTTGCTGATCGCGACCCCAGCTCGAGTTGACCCGGTGAAGCTGACCATGTCCACGTCCGGGTGCGCGGTGAGATGCGCGCCAACACCGGCACCATCACCGTTCACCAGATTAAATGTCCCAGGAGGAAAATCTGCCTCATCAATCATTTCAGCCAATAGATTGGAGCTGAGCGGAGAAAGCTCAGATGGTTTCAAAATCATAGTGCAGCCTGCCGCAAGCGCTGGTGCTACTTTTAGCATCACCTGGTTCATCGGCCAGTTCCATGGGGTTATCAGGGCGCAGACACCAACTGGCTCGTATAAGATCATATCACCTGGCGCGTGATCCCCTAAAGGACTTTCAAAGACAAAAGTTTTGGCGGCCCGAATGGTATTTTTGAGATGCCCGGCTCCGGCACCGACCTGTGCTGTCTTTGCCAGCGCAATCGGCGCACCCATTTCAATGCTGATAGCCTGCGCCATGTCTCCAGCCCGTGTCTTGTAGACTTCCATCAACCGCTCCAATGCGGCGATCCTTTCCGAAGGGTTAGTTGCTGCCCAGCTTGGAAAGGCGTCCTTAGCCGCAGTGACGGCCATCTCGACATCAGCAACACCACCTAAAGTGATTGTTGCAATCCTTTCTTCAGTCGATGGATTCTCGACTGCCGTTTCGCGTCCATCAATCGAATTAATCCACTGGCCATTAATGAAGTGTTTGGTTGCGTCCTGCATGGTGGTTCCTGTTAGTCAGAGTTCAGCATATTCCCCGGCGACAAAACGATCGCGGAGAATAAATTTCTGGATTTTGCCTGAGCCGGTCAGGGGGAACTCCTCGACCTGCACCCAAACATTCGGCGTTTTTTGTGGTGACATGTTTGCGCGGCAATAAGCGTGCAGCGTACCCTTGTCGAGCAGTCCTTTGCTCCTGATGAACGCGCCTATAACCTCGCCCCATTTTGGGTCTGGCAGGCCAACGACAGCGACCTCGGCCACGCTTGCGTGTTCCAACAGGCAGTTTTCAATTTCAGCGGGAAAATGGTTCTCGCCGCCGCGGATGATCATTTCTTTCACACGACCCGTGACTGTGACGTAGCCTCGTTTATCAATTCGACCAAGATCGCCGGTGTGCAGCCAACCCATTCCGTCTATGGTCTCGGATGTGGCCTTCGGGTTGTCGTTGTATTCCAGCATGACGCAGGGGCCGCGGGCACAGATTTCCCCGACCTCTCCTACGACGACGGCGCAATTGTCATCGACGCTGCGGATCGAAACCTCGGTCTGCGCCACTGCTTGGCCAGCAGTGTTGCAGATGTCGTCAATGCTGTCGTCTAAATGATGTTGCGTGATCACCGGACAATGCTCGGTCTGGCCATAGAGGGTCGAAAACCCGGCGCCCATCAAGGTCTGTACCCTTCGCACCAACTCGGGCGCGACCATCGAGCCGCCGCAGCTGACGAGCTTCAGGGTCGACAGGTCTCGCGAACGAGCTTCTTGTGCATCGAGCAAGGTTACCACCATGGTTGGCACTCCGAGGATGATGTCCGCACCGTTTGCCTCCAACTGGTCAAGCACAACATCCGCATCGAACAGGCTGATCAGAACCATGCGGCACCCAGCCTGCAGGCAGCCGAGTGTGACCATGCCGCAGCCCGAGGTGTGAAACATCGGCATGATATTGACCCAAGTCGTTGCCGCAGTTACCCCGCAGCGGGACGCGTAGAATCGTGCATTGTTGACCAGTCCGCGATGGCTCAGCACCGCGCCTTTGGGAAAGCCGGTGGTGCCGGATGTATATTGGATCATCGCGGCGTCGTCCGGGGCGACATCGGGCAAAGCAATCGGGCGGGAGCCTTGTGTGTAAAGTGCTGCGCTTTCCATGTCTGTGACTTCGCGCAACGATGGGATGCTCGCGGCGACTTCCTTCCCAATTTGGCCCATCGGGTTACCGCGGAATTCTTGGACAAAAAACAGTGCAACTGCGCCGGATTGTTCAAGCACATAGGCCAGTTCGCGTGCCTGAAAGGCCGGGTTAGCAGTCACCAGTACTAGACCGGATAGCGCACTGGCATATTCCAATAGGACCCATTCTGGACTGTTGGGCGACCAGACGACCACCCGTTCGCCGGGGACAAACCGTGTGGAGAGCGCTTTGGCCAGCCGCTCGGCATCTTTCAGAAGTTCCGCATAGGTCCAATGCTGCCCTCCTGATCCGTCCTGCCTGACTTCGACCAAGGCCTCCGCTTCTGGTCGTGCTGCAGCAACCTCGCGCAGCAATGTACCGATGGTAATTTCCCGGATTTCAATGTCTGCGTGCGCAGGAAAATGCGACGTGGTTAGCCAGGTGTTATACATGATACATTCCAATAGGTGCAGTTTCGTTCATTGTTTAACTAACCGAACAAAGACCACGAATATTTGGGCGTCTGGTCAAACTGGTTAGCCTCATTCAACACGTCCAGCGCAGCACAAAGATCCAAAGAGGAGAACGATCTCAATAGTAAAAAAGAAAAGTGTGTGGAAACGGCCGAGGCCATCTCTGGCTGGCAACTCCTAGAGCGTTCAGTTGAAACGCTGGGCATGAAGGTCATTCCTCAACCGTCGGTTTGGTTGGGATATCCACCAGTTTGCCCCTAGGGATCAAGCGGTCAGCGTCATACATTGGCAGAGTACAGAGCTCGCCTTCTTGAATAGAACCGTCTGCACAGAGCACATTTACCTTGGTGCCGGGTCCTATGGCGGGGTCGTCCATACGAACAATGCAAACACCGCAATTTTGGTATGGTGAATATCCTGACGAGCAAACGCGTCCAACAACAGTTTCGCCCACCCACATTACGCGACCCAATTGAGAAACACCCCCCATTACACGCATACCCCAGGTTTTTGATGATTTATCTGCAACCTCTAATGCTTTGCGTCCGATGAAATCACGATTGTCGAAGTCGACAAAATTCCCAAGTCCAGCTTCGAAAGGAGTGGTTTCCGCCCCAAAGTCCGATCCTGCATTTAATAAGCCAGCCTCAATCCGACGTGCGCGGAATACCGGTGTCCCGGTGAGTAAGATATGGAACGCCGAACCTACCTCCATGATCCTGTCGCCAATGGCCGCAATATCTGTGTCTGGAAGTAAGTATACTTCCCAGCCAAGTTCGTTAGTAAAGCCTGAACGGCTGATCCAACAAGTCTGACCAGCAATAGAAACCTCGGCGCAGTCGAAATAGCGGAATGGATCTGGCATCGGTCCGTCCAGAGCAGCGGCCAATAGCTCCAGTGAACGTGGGCCCTGTATCTGACTTACCCAGACATTCGGATCATGGATTTTTACATCCAACCCTTCGGCATGTGCTTTGTACCAGCTGAAAAGATCGCCGTCTGCCTGTGCCATCCAAAAACGATCTTCAGATAATCGCAGCAATACCCCGTCTGTGATCATCCCCCCATCATGATAGCATGCGAATTGATATGAGCATCGGCCTGGTTTGACCCTTGATACATTACGGGTGAACACCTTGTTTAAAAGTGTTTCAGCATCTGGTCCGCTTATCTCAATTGGTAGCTCACCCGTGTGACGAAAAATAACATTGGTACGTACCGCCCAATACATTTCATCGTCAGACGCAGTGCTTAGTGCTTCGGGTGTTAGTCTAGAGTTGTAAAGCGTATATTCTGGATCATGTGGTAGCTCCATGTAACTCAGTGGGTGTGCTGGCATTGTACGCGCAAGTTCGCGAGGTCGTTGTCCCTTGTTTGGAAGCGCTTTTGCCACGAAGCGAAAATCAGAAAGTTCTAGTGTCATACTGTGAGCTCGTTTATGAATTTAAGACGACCAAATCTGGATTATTTGATGTAATTTTGATAAATAAATGGTCTCTTAATATTTTGCAAAACTAAAGATTTGTACAAATTGTTTTAAAATATTAAACAGCTTTTATGAAATTTAGATCTTATGATTCGCTGAAAGTTTTTGATGCTGTCGCCAGAAAGCAATCAATGACCGCGGCTGCGACTGATCTCAATTTATCGAAAGGTTCGATAAGTTATCAAATAAACAAACTCGAGGAGAACCTCGGTTTTGCACTGTTTGAGCGGAGCAATGCGCGCCTTCAGCTCACCGAAAATGGGAGAAGAATATGGAATGTCTCTCTGAATGCGCTTCAACAAATTGATCAAGAAATTGAAGATATTCGCGGCTCGAATACCAGGGCACTTTGTATTGGTACACTGACCTACTTCTCTTCGCGATGGCTCTCACCAAGGCTTATGGATTTTTTTGAGAAAAATGCAGGTGTCAGTTTGCGAATAGAGCCTGTTAATTCTATCGCTGACTTGAAAACAAAGGATGTAGATGTTGCGATTTTGTGGGGAGTTGGTGAGTGGAAGGAATACGAAAGCAGGCTTTTACTGAGATTGCCCTCCGTGCCAACGGCAAATGCAACAATCGCAAAAAAAGTAGAAAGTCTTGGAATAGAGGCTGCAGTTAGACAGGTACCTCTCCTGGGGGATAGTTCAGGTGATGCTGGTTGGCGCGCTTGGCACAGAGCCGCAGGCCTACCATATCTGCCAAGCAAATCCAGTCTAACGATTCCGGACTCAAATAGCAGAGTGCAGGCAGTTATTCATGGACAAGGCATTGCCTTGTGGGATGACTTAGTCGCCCCGGAAATCAAAAGTGGGCAGTTAGTAGAGTTGACAGATCGCAAGCTTGATACATCGGGTTATTATCTTGTTTTCACAAAAGATCTGCATGCAGCTCAGGTACAGGCAATGATTGATTGGTTGTTGGTGCAGACTTAAAAATATGGATCGCTTATTCTTTTGAATCATTTTTAAAGTGGATCGACGCATGAACGCTTGGCTGCTCTAAATCTTAATATGCCAAAATGGTTTC
>Ga0233400_1000445_pt1 | contig 20327 bp, 17 predicted proteins | sample 46DmetaG_FD_182708 | JGI IMG/M metagenome (GOLD analysis project Ga0233400, IMG submission 182708) | Seawater microbial communities from Monterey Bay, California, United States - 46D | ecosystem: Environmental > Aquatic > Marine > Coastal | place: USA: California | collected 2016-10-21
GAACTTTACCGTATTTTGGGTCCAAACTTCTTCATAATTCACGCTAGTACTCAAACTTAAATATTTAAGTATTTTAAAATTTGTACTTAAAGGAATGGAATGCTTCATTCCCGTTTTAGCATTATCGAACATAGTGGGTCCAAAAAGGGCGTCTTCGGTAGTAATAATTCTGTTTTCGGCACGACCTGTGTACTGGAAATTGATGTTTTGAAAAAATCCTTTTTTTGCTCCAATTTTTGGCGCAAAAGGATAAATTCGTTCCATTGTGGCTTGGAATGTAGGTAAGGTTAAATTAACAGCTTTCGATTGTGAATTTTGAGACATTGCAGTTGTCAATGAAATATTAACTCTAGGATAGGCTGGAAATGATTTTGAATAAGAGATTGAAGAGCTTAAATTATTATTTAAGAAGTTGGGTGAGTTTAATTGATTTACAGATTGTCGATAGTAATCACTACTTCCAAAGTTAACAGAAGCTGAGAATGTTGAATTTGGACTTGATTTGGCATCCTTGGAATGAGACCAACGAACATTAAATACCGTTGATTTTGAATAATCCGGTAAGCCTCGGGATTCGTTGATTAAGTTTTCGTAACGAAAGCTAAAATTTCCTTTAAACTTGTAACGCTTGTTGTATTGAGAGTCCCCCCTAAAACCATAACTCCCATTGGTGTAATAGTCAGCAATTGCCGTAAAATCAAAGTAGTCTGATAAGGCAAAATAATAACCTCCATTTTGAATATAATAGCCTCTGAGATTACTTTCTCCAATGGAAGGAATAATGAAACCAGACTCTTTTGTCTGTGAAGAGGGAAAGTAAGCAAAAGGAACTCCAACGGGTGTGGGAACATTAGCAATAAACATATTGGTTGGTCCTGTTATGATTTTACCCCCTGGAATGATCTTCCCTTTTCTAACTTTAAAGTAGTAATCAATTCCTTCTTCATCATCTCCGCCCACGAGCTTACCAGCTGTACTCACTCGAGCATCTTTGATATAATAAACAGAATCGTTTTCTTTTTTGGTCAGAGCGGCAAAAATATCCATTCCATTTTGACCTGATTTGGAATTCCAAATCAATGCTTTCTGTGTATCAAAATTGAAACGAATGGAATCTGGATTAACTTCGTTACTCCCTTGTTTAAAAAAGGGATATTGAACCAATGTTGAATCAATTTCAATTCGTCCAGCATTTACTTCATTGGTTTCATAGTCTAATATAATAATACCAGCCCTTAACTCGATATCTTGATAGTAGAGTTCAGCTTCGTTATATAAGATAAGTTTATTTTGTTTTCGATTTATTCGAACACAATCCTTGGCAGTATATTTAACTTTCGCTAATAAAAGAGGTTTTTTTACAGGCTTATTAATGCTATCCAAGAGCACCTTATCTTGAGTTTCGGAAGAAAAATCTTGAGCATGAAGCACCAGACCTCCGAAGAAAAAGATGAAATAAGCGATATAATAAAACTTTGATTGCAAAGCGATAAACCCTAAATTTGTTGTACTTGGTTTAAACACCAAAATTAATGATAAATTTAAGGATGTATCAGGATTTTTTAGCTTATTCTTATAGAATTAACAAGAACATATTTAAGAAATGTGTTCGTTTGTTTTTATTGATATTATTCTTTGTTGTTTGTCCTCATCATAGTTTTTCTCAATCTAAGGAAACAAAGACTTTTGTAGTTGTTTTAGATGCTGGTCATGGGGGACATGACACAGGGAATAGAGGGAGTGGTTATTTGGAAAAAAAAATAGCACTTAATATTGTTCTCAAAATTGGAAAGCAATTAGAAAAAATCCCAGGACTCAAAGTTATTTACACAAGAAAAACAGATGTTTTTGTAGAACTAATTCAACGAGCCAATATTGCCAATAAGGCTGACGCAGATTTATTTATATCAGTACATTGTGATGCTTTTACTTCATCAAAAGCTTTTGGAGCCGGAACCTTTGTTTTGGGTTTGCATGCTAATGACAGGAACTTTCAAGTAGCAAAAAAAGAAAATGCAGTAATTTTCTTAGAAGATGATTATGAGCAAAATTATGATGGGTTTGATCCTAATGATCCAGAATCTGTTATTAGTTTAATTTTGATGCAAGAAACTTATTTGGATCAAAGTATTGAAGCTGCGAGTACAATTCAAAAAAGTTTTGTAAACAATTTGAGACGTAAAGACCGAACTGTTAAGCAAGCAGGTTTTGTTGTCTTGAAATACACCTATATGCCAAGCGTTCTTGTTGAGACGGGGTTTTTGACAAATTCAAAAGAAGGAGCTTATTTGAATTCTACTAAGGGTCAAAGTAATATGGCAGATGCAATTGCAAAGGCTATTGTGAATTATAAAAATCAACGCGAGGCGAGTTTACAAAAGCAGGTCACATATTCAGATACCTCTGCTAATAATTCTAGTTCCCAAACAGAATCCGATTTAGTATTTAAAATTCAGATTTCCGCGAGTAAAAAAAATATTGAAACAAAGCCCTATAATTTCAAAGGTTTGAAATCCGTTGCCAAACAGAAAAACGGGAAATTGTATCGTTATTTTTATCAACAAAGTTCTGATTATGAAGAAGCAAAGCGATACTTAAAAACCGCTAAATCAAAGGGATTTAACAATGCTTTCATTGTTGCATTTAATGGGGATAAAAAAATCACAATCAGTGAAGCACTACGTCTTTTAAAATGAGGTGGATCTGAAAATTATTGTTAATTTTGTTAAGCATATAAATCACATATTATTTTGAATCTTTCACGTGAAGTTAAAACTGCCCTATTAGTCTTAAGTTGTATCGGTACTTTTATTTTTGGATTTGGTTATCTCAAAGGAACTTCTTTGTTTGATAACGAGAAAGAATTGTATGCAATCTACGAAGATGTTGAGGGATTAATGGTTGGAGCCAAAGTTACCATCAATGGATATTCTGTGGGGAAGGTTAAAAATATTGACTTTGATGAAAATTACAAAGACATTAAAGTAACCTTTAGCTTAAGAAATGATTTAAACTTTTCAAATCAAAGTCTTGCTCAGTTGTATGAAGCGGGATTAATAGGAGGAAAAGCTATTGCAATCATTCCTAATAATGATGCAGGAGAACCAATTAAGAATGGAGATATTCTTCCCTCTGAGGTTAAACCAGGTTTAACCGAGTTGGTAAATCAACAAATTGCACCTTTGCAAAATAAAATTGAAGGCTTACTAACTTCTGCTGATTCACTTTTCGCTGGGGTGAGTAATGTTCTGAATTACGAATCTCAAAACAATCTAAAATTAGCCTTGAAAGGGTTAACAGAAAGTATTTCCAACATTAATGAACTTTCTGAAAGCATGGGGAGAATCGTCAATGCAAATGAAAAGGTATTTAATTCAACGATGGGTCATGTAGAAACGACCTCAAAAAACTTATCTCAACTGACGGATTCACTCTCTAAAATTGAATTAAGTACTACTATGAAAAATATGGAGGTTGCCTCTACACAGTTAAAATCAATCCTTATGAATTTAGAGGAAGGAAAAGGCTCTGTGGGTAAACTTCTAAATGATGATGCATTATACAATGAATTACTTCATTCTTCAGAAGCTTTGGAAGCTCTTTTGACAGACCTCAAAGAGCATCCAAAAAAATATGTTCATTTTTCACTCTTCGGTAGAAAAGAGAAAAGTATATCGAAAAAATAAGACATGAACTATATTCCTAATATCATCTTCCTAACGGTTTTCCTTATGAGTATTGGTATTTTTGCAAGGAATATTAAAAGAATCAGTAGAAATATTTCTCTTGGAAAATCAATTGATCGAAAAGATCAAAGTGGATTACGATGGAAGAATATGTTTCGTATTGCTTTGGGACAGTCTAAAATGGTGAGCCGACCAATAGCTGGCTTTCTTCATGTTATTGTATATGTTGGCTTTGTTTTGATCAATATTGAATTATTGGAAATTATTCTTGATGGACTTACCGGAGCACATCGGATTTTTTCTCCTATTTTAGGAGGTTTTTACAACGTTTTAACTGCGACATTTGAAGTTCTAGCCCTCCTTGTTTTAATCGCAGTAATTTTCTTTTGGTCACGTAGAAATATTAGCAAGATTAAACGTTTTTGGAAGGCTGAAATGAAAGGTTGGCCCAAGTTAGATGCAGACATCATTCTCTATTTTGAAGTAGTCTTAATGGTTTTGTTTCTTTCAATGAATGCAACCGATAGTCTTTTGCAAGAACTAGATCCTCAACATTACATCAAGTCAGGAAGTTTTCCTGTATCAGCTTTTATGGTTCCGCTTTTTGACGGATTTTCTATTGAGACGCTTCACATAATGGAACGGAGTTTCTGGTGGCTACACATTATTGGAATTTTTATTTTTTTAAATTATTTATACTATTCCAAACATTTACATATACTTCTTGCATTTCCAAACACCTATTTTGCAAACTTGAATTCAAAAGGGAAGTTTCCAGTAAATTCCAATATTAAGAATGAAGTCCAACTGATGATGGATCCCAATTTTGCAATTCCTGATACGAATGAGGCCCCTCCTGAAAAATTTGGAGCTAGTGATGTCTTCGATTTAAATTGGGTTCAATTAATGAATGCCTACAGCTGTACCGAATGTGGTCGTTGTAGCAGTGTATGTCCAGCAAATCTTACAGGAAAAAAACTATCTCCAAGAAAAGTCATGATGGATACGCGAGATCGACTTGAAGAGATAGGAAAAAGTCTAAATAAAAACAAAGGGGTTTTTGAAAAAGATTCAAAACAACTTTTAAACGATTATATTACACCTGAAGAATTATGGGCTTGTACATCGTGTAATGCATGTGTAGATGCTTGTCCCATAGAAATTGATCCTTTATCTATTATTATGGATATGCGTCAGTATCTTGTTATGGAACAATCCGCTGCGCCACAGGAATTAAATGCAATGATGGGTAATATAGAAAATAATGGTGCTCCATGGCCTTTTAGTAATCAAGATCGTTTGCAATGGGCAAACGATTAATTAAAACCAATTAACAATGCAACGAGAAGAAGCAGAAAATTATTTACATCAAAAAGTAGAAGCAGGCGAAGTAGTAAGCCCTGTTCTCCCAGAGGGAATTAAAAATTATTTGATTGACATAGACGGTACTGTTTGTGATGACATTCCAAATGAAGAACCAGAGCGTATGGCAACTGCCAATGTATATCCTGACGCCCTTGAAACACTAAACAAATGGTTTGATGAAGGACATTTAATATGTTTTTTCACGTCAAGAGTAGAGTCTCATAGAGGTGTTACAGAAAAATGGTTAAAAGAAAATGGTTTTAAATACCACAGTCTTTTGATGGGTAAACCAAGAGGTGGGAATTACCATTGGATTGATAACCACTTAGTAAAAGCAACACGCTACAACGGAAAGTTTACTGAATTAATTGAAAAAGAAATGACCATTGAAGTGTTTGATGACGGTCAGAATAAAGCATAGTATTTTATGTTGAATGTGCCTACTTTAGCGCAACTACAAGCAAAAGGAAAGAAAGCAGAAATTGTTTTTTGGGTTGGCTGTGCAGGAAGTTTTGATGACAGAGCAAAGAAAATCACCAAAGCTTTTGTTAAGCTACTTAATAAAACTGAAACTTCCTTTGCTGTATTGGGAACAGAAGAGAGCTGTACTGGAGATCCAGCAAAGCGAGCAGGAAATGAATTTTTATTTCAAATGCAAGCACTTCAAAATATCGCCACCTTAAATGCTTATGAAGTAACTAAAATTGTTACGACATGTCCTCATTGTTTTAATACTTTAAAAAATGAATACCCTGAATTGGGTGGTAATTTTGAAGTCATTCATCACACTCAGTTGTTGAAACAGTTGCTAAAAGAAGAGAAATTAAGTATCCAAGGTGGAAAATTCAAAGGAAAACGAATTACCTTTCATGATCCTTGTTATTTGGGACGCGCAAATCAAGTGTATGAAGCCCCAAGAGATTTGATTCAAAAATTAGATGCTGAATTAGTCGAAATGAAGTCTTGTAGATCTAAAGGCTTATGTTGTGGTGCTGGGGGAGCACAGATGTTTAAAGATGCTGAACCAGGTGATAAAGAGGTAAATATTAAACGAACAGAGCAAGTGTTGGAAGTGCAACCTGACATCGTAGCTGCTGCATGTCCGTTTTGTAATACAATGATGACCGATGGAATTAAAAATAAAGAACAAGAAGGGAATATTCAAGTAATGGATATTGCCGAATTGATTGCTAATGCTAATGATTTGTAAAAAATGCTAGTCCCTTTTGATCAATTACCTGACCAAGCACGAATTTGGATCTATCCTTCTAATCGTAAGTTCAAAGAAGATGAAATTCCAAAAGTAAGCGAGGCATTAACTCGTTTTCTAGACCAGTGGACAGCTCATAGTCAATTGCTTGAAGCTGGATTTGTATTGCCATATGATCGTTTTATTGTCATTGGAATTAATCAAGAAACAGCTCAAGCAAGTGGCTGCTCTATAGACAGTTCTGTAAGGTTTATTCAAGACTTGGAAAAAAAATTTGACATTGTATTACTAGATAAAATGAATGTTACCTTCAAGCAAGGAGAGTATTTTGTTCATAAACAATTGAGTGATTTTCGAAAAATGGCAAAGACTCGAGCGGTTACCAAAGAAAGTATTGTTTTTAATAATCTAGTAGAAAATAAACAAGAATATCTAAAGCATTGGGAGGTCCCAGCAGCACAAAGTTGGCACAGCCGATTTATGAGCTAATTCAAACAAAGCTTATAGTTTAGTACCGCAATAAATCCATTTATATGAAATCCATACTTAGAGTTTTTTTCTGTTTTGTGATCACAACTCATGTCTTTGGTCAAACAGTAAATCCTCTTGCTGTCTCACAAGAAAATTTAATACTTCAAGAAAAGTGGGTAGATAGCATTTATCAATCTTTAAGTTTGGATGAAAAAATAGGGCAGTTATTTATGCCAATGGTTTTTACTGAACAAGATAGTGCACATTACGATGAAACTTTAGCATTAGTAAAGAATCAAAAGGTGGGTGGACTTGTTTTTTCTTTAGGAGGTCCTGTTGAGCAATCACAATGGTTAAATAGTTTTCAAGAACATTCTAAAGTCCCTTTGCTCGTTGCTATGGACGCAGAATGGGGGGTAGCCATGCGATTAGACTCAGTTAAAGCATTTCCTTGGCCGATGACCTTAGGTGCACTAAAAGATTCCCTTTTGCTCAGAGCGATTGGAAAAAGAATGGGAGAGCAAGAAAGACGACTTGGGATCCATTATAGTTTCAGCCCTGTGCTCGACATTAATACAAATGCTAAAAATCCTATTATTGGAAATCGTTCATATGGATCGTCAAAGGAACGTGTTTCACGTCAAGCTTTAGCAATAATGAAGGGTCACCATGATGCAGGTGTACTCACTTCAGGAAAACATTTTCCAGGACATGGGGATACTTCTCAAGATTCACACAAAACCTTACCTACCGTCAATTTTTCTGCTGATCGAATTGACTCAGTAGAACTAGCACCCTATAAAACTTTGATAGATAATGGATTGTCTTCTGTGATGGTTGCACATTTGAATGTGCCTAGCATTACTAAACGAGGTTTGCCAACTTCACTATCCAATGACGTTATACAAGGCTTATTAAAAAAGAAATTAGGATTTAAAGGCTTGATAGTGACCGATGCACTTAATATGAAAGGAGTTTCTGAATACTCCAAAGTCGATAATATTGATCTGACGGCTTTTTTAGCAGGACATGATTTACTACTGATTTCTAATGATATACAAAAAGGAATTAATGCAATAAAACGTGCTTTTCAAAAAGGAAAAGTTACTGAAAATCGATTGGCTCACTCAGTAAAAAAGATTCTAAGTGCAAAATATAAGGTGGGATTGTCTCAGTATAAGCCGATTGATACTGAAAACCTTTATAAAGATTTAAACACCATAGAGGATCAAAAACTTTATAGCGAAGCTATTGGTAAAGCGATCACTTTATTAAGAAATAAAAATTCAATTCTTCCATTATCTTCTGACGTATCTATAGCACATATTACTTTGGGAGATGCTGAATCCACTGCATTTGAAAAGCATCTACAAAAGTATGCTTCAGTTGACTTAATTAAGGATATAAATATTCAAAATGTACTCGATAAGACAAAAGCCCATGATACTATTATTGTGAGCTTTCATAGGTCGAATGCCACACCTTGGAAAGCTTCTAGCTTTAAAAAAGAAGAGTTGCAACTTCTGGCCAAGCTTGCCAAAAACAAAACGGTAATTCTTGATGTTTTTGTGAAACCTTATGCACTTAAATCCGTAGGAAATATTAATGAAATAGATGCTGTGATATTGAGTTATCAAAACAGTCAAGAATCACAACAACTAAGTGTGGATGCTATTTTTGGAGCACAATCCTTATCAGGTCGTCTTCCCGTTGATGTTTCACCTATGTTTAAAGAAGGTGATGGGATTGACTTAAAAGGAGGCATTCGTTTGGGTTATGGATCTGCGACTTCATTAGGCTTTAATTTGACCAAACTTCAGGAACTGGATGCTTTAGCACAAATCTCTATAGATTCTATGATGACCCCAGGGATGCAGGTTCTAGTTGCCAGAAAAGGGAAGCTTGTCTATCAAAAAAACTTTGGATTCCACACCTACAAAAAAGAACAAGTGGTCAAAAATTCTAATCTGTATGATTTAGCATCCTTAACAAAAATACTAGGAACTCTAACCTTGGTTATGAATGCTTTTGATGAGGGAACACTATCATTTTCGACAACTGTTACTGATCTTATACCAGACTGGAAAGACAGTAATAAAGCTGATTTGAACCTCAAGCAAATGCTGTCTCATTATGCCCGTCTATGGCCTTGGATTCCATTTTATGAAGAAACTCTCAATAAAAAAGGGTATCCCAAGAAATCAATGTATCAAAAACAGAAATCTAAAAAATATAACTTGACTGTTTCCAAAGATTTGTTTTTAAGCTCTGATTTTGAAGAGGATATATATAGTCAAATTGAAGAAAGTGTATTAATTGATTCTTTGGCCTATAAATATTCTGATTTACCCTATTATATCTTGAAAAGGTATTTTGAAAACACTTCTGAAATTCCCTATGAACGTTTGGTAAAACAAAAAGTATTTGATCCTCTAGGTTTAAAAACAATAGGATTTAAACCTTTAGATCGCTTTGAGAGTACTCAAATTGTGCCTAGTGAAATTGACAGTTATTTTAGACATAGCGAATTGGACGGTTATGTTCATGACATGGGGGCTGCAATGCAAAATGGAGTAGGGGGTCATGCAGGTTTATTTGGCACTGCTTATGAGGTAGCATCTATTATGCAAATGTATTTACAAGAAGGATACTTTAATGGAATTCAATTAATAAAACCTGAAACAATCAGAGATTTCAATACTTGTTATTATTGTGAAGAAGGAAACCGAAGAGGAATTGGATTTGATAAACCACAATTGGAAGGAATAAATGGTTCAACATGTGGCTGTGTTTCAAAAAGAAGTTTTGGACATTCTGGCTATACCGGAACTTATGCATGGGCAGATCCAGAGAAAGAAATTATATTGGTTATTTTAGCCAATAGAACGTATCCAAATAATGATTTTACTTTCAGTAAAAGTAATATTAGAACCCGAATGCAAGCCTTAGTTTATGAGGCTTTAATTGATTAAAATAAAAACCTTTTGAATATAGCAATTGTATGTTATCCAACCTTCGGAGGTAGTGGGGTTGTTGCAACAGAATTAGGAATAGCACTCTCTAAAATGGGACATAATATTCATTTTGTGACCTATCACCAACCCGTTCGTTTGGACGCTATTAACACTCCTAATCTCAATTTTCACGAGGTAAATGTCCCAGATTATCCTTTATTTAAATATCAGCCCTATGAGTTAGCGTTATCAAGTCGCTTAGTGGATGTAGTAAAATCAAATAAAATTGACGTATTGCATGTTCATTATGCTATACCTCATGCATACGCGGCTTATATGGCAAAGAAAATGCTTGCAGATGAAGGCATTTCAATTCCTATAGTGACCACATTGCACGGAACAGATATTACCTTAGTTGGAAGCCATCCCTTCTACAAAACTGCAGTTACTTTTAGCATTAATCATTCTGATAGTGTTACTGCTGTTTCTGAAAGTTTAAAACAAGATACTCTTCGTTTATTTGATATTAAAACTGAGATAAATGTGATTCCTAATTTTATTGATCTTAAAAAATTAGATGCAAAAGAGAAACCCTGTGAACGTTCTTTACTGGCACCAACTAATGATAAAATTATTACCCATATAAGTAATTTTAGACCCTTAAAAAGAATTCAGGATGTCATTACTGTATTTGAAAAAATTTCCTCCCAAGTCTCAAGCCGTCTTTTGATGGTTGGAGAAGGGCCAGAAAAGACAGAAGCTATGGCTTATGTCAATAAGAATGGATTAAATGAGAAGGTTTTATTTCTAGGAAATAGTAACGAAATCGACAAAATTTTATGTTATTCTGATTTGTTTTTACTACCCTCTGAAATGGAAAGTTTTGGTTTAGTAGCACTCGAAGCTATGGCTAATGAAGTTCCTGTTATTTCATCAAATGCAGGAGGTTTAAGCGAAGTCAATAAGCACGGTGTTACGGGCTTTCTCTCTGAGATTGGTGATGTAACATCAATGGCAGAAAATGCTTTAAAATTACTTCTAGATGATGATAAATTGAAACAATTTAAAAAACAAGCCAAAGAACAAGCCCAGTTATTTGATATTGATGTTGTTGTTAATCAGTATGAAGAGATTTACCAAAAGGCGCTTGAAAATTAGTTTAACAAATTGATTTATTTTGGATTATAAATCTTCTTAGCATTAACATAAATTTTATCCTTATTCAATGTCATTTTCTTTGTTTTAAATGAAGCATAAAGTTCCATTTGATCATTATAATGTTCAGAATTAGGATGATCTGAACTTCCGTAAGAGATAACAGATTCAATTTCAGGTCCTTCTTTAGTAAAGCGAACCAATTCAATATAAGATTCTCCACTAACAATCTTAACCTTTCCTTCTTTATAAGGTATTGAAGCCATAGCAGTAATCAGATCCGGTAGGCCGAAAATGGGAAGTTCTTTATCCCCTCGGACTAATTTTTGATAATCACCCAAGCGAACATCAAGAGTGTTGAAATATTTTAGCATATACTCTTTAGTGTTTCGAAGTGCTTGAACTAGTATTGAGGGAGGGAATATTTTGGGTGGGGGTAAGTTTCGATAAAATGGACGCAGTTGATTATAAAAAATTGCAAAAGCACCAGCTCCCAAAGAGTTAGCTTCAGCCCCACGATCCCAGGCTTGTAAACGATCAATCAGCAATTTAATTTCAGGATAATTATTAGAATTCAATTGATCAAGATGATTGATGTTCATCCAGCTAAAAGCATAGGGGATGGGATATTGATGATCATATTTGATTGTTTTAAATTCCTCATAATTTACCGTATTATGTTGATCAATTAAGGCTTTAAGTCTTGTAGATCTGTTGTTGTCATAGGTTTCAAAACCCATTGAGGCGTCAAAGAGTTCTTGAATGGGATTGTCATCCTCATCACTTGATCTAAATGGGGTGTGATTAGCATTGTACACATACCCTGACTTTGGTTGGATCACTTGAGGTAATTCTTCAATGTCATAGGTTTCTTCCCAGAGTGTTTTTGTTGTGTTTCCTGGGACAACACCCGACCAGTTGTAGCCCTCTGCTCTTTTAGGAATTAATCCATTTGAAATATAAAAAATTGTGTCATTTTTATCTGCATAGCCAATGTTATAGCCTGGTAATGCTTTCATTTTTAATGCATTATAAAATTCCGTAAAATTAGTTGCTTTATTCATTCTCCACCACTGTTCTAGGGCTCGAATTTCAAATAATGCTGGAGTTCTAACCGCATAAACACCAGATTTATTCTTTAAAGCGGGTCCATAGATACTCTGGTAGAATTTCTTTTTGATTTGAATTGGAATCCCCAAAACACGAACTTGTAATTTTGCCTTCTTCAGTTCAAGAGTTAAATAGGAATCATCAACTTTGTACTTCAGTTTTTCTTTTGGATGCATTTCAAGAGCAAAAACATCAGTTTTATCGGGTTGATTAACAGTATGCGCCCAAGCTAAATTTTCATTAACTCCTATCAATATGTTTGGACTTCCTGCAAACAAGGCTCCTAAAATATTAGTTCCTTCTTCGCTACACAAATGAGCTTCGTACCATGAAACAGGTCCGTCTAAAGGTTGATGAGTATTGATGGCCAAAAAAGTACTCCCGTCCTCAGTTTTGGAACTATTAAAAGCAAAAGTGTTAGATCCTTTTGGAGTTTCTTCTTCTTTGAATTCATACTTGAAGTTGTTGTTAACAATTAGTTGAACCCATTGGTCTCCTTTAGAAGAAATAAAGAGTTGAAGTTGTGCATAGCGAATCATTTCTTTGGTGGTGATAGGGAAGAAATTCTCAACCAAAACTTCCTCAGGATGTGTTAATGCATAGCGATTAATTCCTTCTTTATATCCCTCCAAAACTCTCTTGTATTCTGAACTAATTTTTTTCTCGTAATATTCCTCATATAGGGCTTCGGAATCAATGAACTGAGCAATGAAATCAGCTCCTAGTCCTGCATTCCCAATGCTCTTTGATAATTGGTTATTTCCAGCAAGATACCCTTGCTGAATAGTTTTAAAATCATCTTCTGAATGTGCCCAAGCAAGTCCATAAGCAACCTCTGCATCTGTAGGGGCAAAAATGTGTGGCACTCCAAAAGGGTCTCTAACAATATCGATGTTTTTGGGATCAATTTGAGAAAGTGCGCTTTGTGTGATACATAGCGCTATCATCAGAATATACTTTTTCATTCTTTTTTTTATGAAGATATTAAACTTCATAAACTTTAAGACCTTAAAATTGATTAACATCAATTGAAATTAGCTATATTCATAATTCAAAATTTCATACATGAAAAAAATTATTCTACTTATTATTACTGTTTCTTTTTTCCAATCAATTGGAGCACAAGAATCTTTATTTAACGGAAAGGATCTTGAGGGATGGACTATTCATGGTACAGAATTGTGGTATGTTCAAGAGGGTCTTTTGGTATGCGAAAGTGGCCCAGATGAAGCCTATGGTTACTTGTCTACCAAACAATACTATGATGATTTTGAACTTACTTTGGAGTTTAAACAAGAAGCGAATGGTAATAGTGGTGTTTTTATTCGATCTACTATTGAAGGAACAAAAGTGAGTGGATGGCAAGTTGAAGTTGCTCCCCCTGGAAGTGATACAGGAGGAATTTACGAGTCCTATGGGAGAGGTTGGTTAATTAAGCCCTCAAAAGAGAAGGATAAAGCTCTCAAAATGGGGGAGTGGAACCAAATGAAGATTCGTGTAGTTGGAGATAAGATAGACACATGGCTTAATGGTACGTCAATGGTTTCTTTGAAAGACGAAAAAATGGGTGAAGGAAAAGGATCAATTGCACTTCAGATTCATGATGGAGGTGGAATTAAAGTACGTTGGAGAAACTTAAAAATTAAAACGCTATAATTTGGTCTTGTCAATGGTCAAAGCCAATTCAAAATCTTTTAAAGTGATCCCACCGGCATCATGGGTTGAGAGTTTAATTTTGACAGTAGTATAGTCTATTAATAATAATGGATGATGATTTTGTTCTTCGGCTAACTGAGCCACTTTATTAACAAAATCGATTGCTTGAAGGTAGTTGTCAAAGCAAACTTTTCTGTACAAATTACTTTCTTTTAATTCCCAGTTTTTTAAAAGACTTAATTTCTTTTCTATTTCTAAACGTGATAAAACCTGCATTTTCAGGAATAAAAAATACTCGTAAAAATTCTATAGGCTAAATATATTCCAGTTACAGACCAAACCCACCATCTGTTTTTCATGTACCATTCCATATTCTTATTTTTAGTTAATTTCTTCACAAGACCCCTCCGAGTAGGTTAATACACCGTTGTTTTCTGCAACACAATCGTTTGAATAGGTGATGTTGTTACATCCACAAACAGGAGCATAAATTAAATAGCAAGCAGCAAGTTCATTAATCAAACTTTCATCTATACAAGGCTCTTCTACAGGAGTGTTTTTCACACAACCTAAACAAAAGAAAAGCATTAAAGGAATTAAATTTTTCATGGATTTAAAGTAATAAAAAATTAACAATCTCATACTATAATTAAGCATTAGCAATGTATTACATTGTAAGAGTAAAAAGAATAAGTTCTTTTGTTGTTGTAAATTCATTAGGTGTAATTTGATACCCTAACTTATACATAATTAATAGCTCTGGTGTTTTTATTTTTTTCGAATCTTTTTTCAATATAATAAGTAGAATAAAAAACTACAAAATTTATAGTAAAATGTTTAAAACCATATAATTACTTCTAGCTATAAAATAAAAAACCCTCCATTATGGAGGGTTTTTTTGATTTTTAGTTCAATGTTATTATTGTATTGACCAATCTGTATACTTTGAAGTCCATGTGCCAAGTTCAGCCAAGCCATCATCAACAGTCTTTAGGCTTGCTGTGAGTTCTTGATTCAATTCTGTAGACATTCCATTCTTGTCAAAATATAAGTCACGAACATCACTTGAATCGAAAATCCATACCATCCCAAGACGCCCCTTGTCTGCACCTCTTAATCCATCAGCTAAGCTTAGCGAAGCTCCTTTAAATGCATTTTCATATGCAGGGATTAGGGTGTTTGTGTAATAAGCTTTAAACTGCTCTAAGGTTACTCCTTTTTTTAGTTTTACGTTTAATGTATGAATTCCTAGTAGACTTCCTTTATTTAATGATTGTGGAGTTATTGCATTCATCATTCCACCCAAATCGAACCAATCTCCTCCAGATATAATTTTACCCCCTTTAAATTCAAAAGAATGATAACTAGTTAATATTGTTTCTTTTCCAGATTTCACATGAGTGGAGGTCCAAGTTCCATATACACGAGTACTTCCGTCTGCCTTACCGGTTTCAGTATCAACACCAGGCAACCAATAGTCTGCATTGAATTTCATGTTATCAAATTCAGACTGATATCCAAGTATAGCTGCTTTTACTTCTTCAATGCCACCCATGTCCATCCCATAGACAGGCATATGCCATTCTATATCTTCATGTAAGTATGCAAACATGCTTTCGGCATCTTCACTCTCATGTAGCTTTAGGTAATTTTTTGCGATCTCAGTATTCTTTTCATACTCAGCATGTTTACCGTTTGAACATGCAGTAATAATAACTGAAACGATTAAAAGGATAATTGTTTTTTTCATCTTGAATTATTTATGGTTAATAGTGAATCTAATTTATGAAAATTATACTAAGTTTTTATTGGTTTTATATTTCTTGCATAATCCTTAGACTAAAATTAAGAATTTTCTTCATCAGTCTTTACAACCCTGAAAAATTCTTCGTCTTCTGAAATCCACTCAAAATCAGTAGTTATTTTCTCAGTTACTGGATTATAGAAAACCTCAAGATATTTTAAACGATTGATTCCTTGAACCTTAACTTGAGCGATAAATACATGGAAATTATATTTGTCAAATGGACTTAAGAAAGTTGTGTATGAATCCCATATAATGTTTCTTGTATATTCAACGTTGGGATAATTGGTTTCGTTAAAAGATCTAATCAGTTTATTAATCTTGCTAATATTTAGAGGAACAATCTCATTGTCACTTAAATCTAATCGTTGAATTTCATTAATAAAACCCTGGTGTTCGTTGATGAAATCATTTAAAACTGGAGTTTGCTCTTGGTTTGAAATTTCCAATTCAATCAGATTGGGAAGTAATTTTTGATTACTGATGTCTTCATTGATTAAATAAAACTCTTCATCTTCTGCTATCCATTCAAAATCGCCAGTTACTTTTTTTTCATAGGGATCATAGTGAACTTCAAGATACTTGAGACGGTCAAGTCCAGCAACTTTTACCTGAACTATGAAGGTGTGTGAATGATATCTATCTGATGGACTCAAAAAAGTACCATAAGAGTCCCAAATGATATTACGTGTAAATTCTACGGTTTTAGGGTATTTCTCTTCTACGAAAAAGCGAATTCGTTTATTGATTTCTTTCAGATTAATGGGATTAATCTCTCCCTCTTCATTTTCTTCAAAACCATTGTGCTGGGTAATGAAATCATCAATTTTTACAGTGATGATTTGTCCCTGAACCATGGGAGTAGAAATACTTAAAAATAAAAGGCATGTAAAAAATCGAAATTTCATATCAAAGACATTGTAAATTATAATTCAAATATAATGAATCTCATTCTTTTCAATTCAAATTGATTAACGATTAATCATATACAAATAACTCCCTGAACTTAATGAATAGGATATCCCGATGGTTTAGTTTGTTTTTAAATCATAAATACTAATCATAAAAGTCAGTTTTTAGCCATTTTCGATCCATTTTGAATCATTTTTGACATTTTTTGATCAGTTTTGAGTGATTTTAGACGTTTTTGGATAAAAACTAAGATTCCAAAACACTACAAACTTTCCCCAAACAACTCCCCCCTAAAACCACTACAACGAATCTCAGGGTTAAGGCAATAATATCAATGGATTAGAAAGGATTTGGATTGTATTCATTGGTGTAAAAGAAAAAACTCTCAGCAGGGGAAGGCTTGATTAATTATTGATTCTCCTTACATATCTACCTCCAACATTTTCCATATATAAATCAGAAACAAAATTTAAATTTCCACTTTTACAGCAAAAGTCTGGTACTTTTTTTGGAACTAAATCAAAATCTCTATCTCCATCTTTATCAATTGACATCATTTCTCCAAGATCTCTTGTATGTTCATCTTCAAAGTGATAGTAACCTTTATCAGAAAAAGCATGTGAAGTTTTAGACCATAAAAGAAAAACCTATAAGTCTCGGGTAAAAGAATTGGGGTAAATTCTTCAATATTTCCAAAATGATTGAAGATGCAGTAAAATTGAAGTAACTGTAGCAATTTGTGTTATTATTAAAAAATTAATTTTGATATTAAATAAATAAAATATGAAATCACTTTACATTATAATCATATCATTGTTACCAATTTTTTCGTTTTCACAGAAACTTTTCACTGTTAATGTGATAAACATTAATGAAGGTCTAAAAAGTAAACAAGGTAAATACCTAAAATTGTCTGACTATATAATTAGAAATTCAGACGCTACCCCAAATGATTTGTACCTTAAAACAGTCCTTTGGTTTAATCAAAATTTTAAAGGTGATGGGAATATGATTCTTGAAGAAGAAAAAGGTGAATTTATAAGGATTCAAGGAACTACTAAAGAACTTTTAAAAACCCATGAGGTTGTTACATCAACTGTAGGTTATCAAGGATATAGATATATTTTAGATATAAAATTTAAATATGGGCGATATAAAATTGAACCAATAAGTTTAAAAACACTCACAAAAGATAAATCTCTTTCAGAGGGATGGAATGAAAGAGGCTTTTCAAATCAAATTTTAGATGCTGATGGAGAAGAATTAGTCAATGGAAAAAATGATATGAATACACAATTATTATTTTTTAATGCTTTAACTCTTAATTTAGATGAGTTTTTAAACGGGAATAAAATTACTAGTGAGGAGGAAGTTTGGTAATGAAAACTAAACCTTATAAAAAACCTCATACTTTAAAATTTTAAACATAAGGTATTTGCAATATTGAGGATTCACTAAAACTTTGCGATGGAATTTTTATGTTTGAATAAATAATAAATTATTCAAATATTTACACTACTTCAGGTTAATTAAGGGTAAATATAGTGCAATTATGATCAAAATAAAAAGTACTACATATTGTTAAATATTGTCAAAGTATTGTATTTATTGAGGTTATGAAGGTTAATGAAGTTTAATATAGGTGTTGTCACTTTCCAATACAGAACTGCCCAAATATTGTTCCAAGAATATCCTCGTCTGCATCAATTTTACCCGTTATGCTACCTATGTGATGTATTGCTTCTTTGAGTTCTACGCTTAATAAATCCCCTGGAATATTATTTTCAAGCCCTTCCATAACCAATTTAAGTGTTTCTAGCGCCAAAGTCAAAGCATGAAAATGTCTCGTGTTATTAACGATAACTGAGGAATTATTTCCCAAGGAATGAATTGTTTTTACTAAATGATCCTTTAGAGGTTCTAGGCTGAGTTCTCTTAGGGTAGAAACTCCCATCCCAAAGGTAGTGGACGAATGCGTAATAGCGTCAATGAGTTTTTGATTAAAATCGTAATCAAAGCCACTTGGATTTTGATCAATTTTATTTTCAATCAAAACCAGATTTAAGTTTTCGTGTAGAAGTGATTTTATATCCTTTATAATTGCTTCATAAGCTGTGGTTCTTTCATACAGATAGAGTAGAAGTGTAGCTTGAGTAATTTTATCTTTCGCTTTTTTAACACCAATGGCTTCAACAACATCTTCGGTTTCTCTTAATCCTGCAGTGTCAACAAATCGAAAACTGATTCCTTCAATTATTAGGGTATCTTCAATTAAATCTCTCGTAGTTCCTGGGATATTTGAAACGATAGCCTTTTCTTCTTTAAAAAGAGCATTGAGTAAGGAAGATTTTCCAGCATTGGGTTTTCCTGCAATAGCAACAGGTACTCCTTTTTTGATTACATTGCCATAGGCAAAGGATTGTTTTAATGAACTAATGTCTTTGTGTAAGGTGTGTAATAGTTTTCTTAATTGATCTTTATTTGCAAAGTCAACCTCCTCTTCGCCAAAGTCTAATTCAAGCTCTATTAACGCTTTAAATTGGATGAGTTGCTGCCGTAAGGCTTCCATATTTTCAGAAAACCCACCACGCATCTGTTTCATTGCCATATCATGAGCCGCTTCACTTTCTGAAGCAATAATATCAGCAACGGCTTCGGCTTGACTCAAGTCCATTTTCTTATTCAAATACGCTCTTAATGTAAATTCTCCAGCTTGTGCGGGGTGGACACCTTTGCCTAAAAAACAACTGATAATTTTCTGTTGTATATAAGAAGAGCCGTGACAAGAAATTTCAACTACATCTTCACCAGTATATGAATTTGGTCCTTTAAAAAAAGTAACCAATACTTCATCGATAAGTATGTTTTTGTCATTAAAATCACCTAAAAACGCAGTATTGGGTGCTATTTGATTCCATTCTTTTTTGGATCTTGGGCTAATGAAATGGGCTGCTTTTTCTATTGCAGATGAACCCGAAAGTCTTATAACTCCTATAGCTCCACTTCCTTGAGGGGTTGAAAGCGCGATTATGGTTCCTTCACTGAGCATAGTTTATAGTTTTTTTGTAAAAGTAGCCCTCTTTTTATGTTGACGATTCTCGTAATTTTTCCATAATTTTTGAATCGCAGCATTTTCCTCTAATTCTGGGTTAGTTTCAACGATAGTAATTTTTCTCTTATTGAAGAGTTTTTGCATTTCGTTGAAAATGATGGCAGTGATTCCTTTATTCTGAAAGTCAGGATGAACTCCGATAAGATAAAAAGAAGCTTTATTATTAAACCACATTGCTTTTAACAAATGAATCGAATTGAAAAAATTAATTTTCCCATTAATTTTTTGAAGAGCAGAAGCAAATGAAGGCATGGTGATGGCAAAAGCAATGAGGCGTTCGTTTTGATCAACGATACACTTAATAAAGTCTGGATTGATAAATTTTAAATACTTGTCCTTGTAATGTTGTACTTGGTATTCTTGAATGGGAACAAACGTTTGAAGGTTATTATATGTTTCTCCTAATAGAGTAAACATTTGATCCACATAGGGTAAAATGTCTCCACGCTTTTTAAAATCCAGTAATTTTAATTGATAGCGTTCCATGATAACACTTGAAAAACGTTTCACTTTTTCAGGTGAAGTTTCAAAGTCAGAAATTTTAATTTCATACTCTACCCATTTGGCTTGAATAGTAAATCCTAAAGCTTCAAAATGCCTTTCATAATAGGGTTCATTATACAAAGTAATCATAGTGTTTTTTTCTTCAAAACCTTCAATCAATAATCCTGCTTTATCCAAGTTTGAAAAACCTACTGGCCCCTCAATAAAGCTTAGTTGATGTTCGTTTCCAAAGGCAATCACCCTATCAATGAGGAGTTTGGTAACATTTTGATCATCTATTGCATCAAACCAACCAAATCTAACTTTTGACTTTTTCAATTCTTTTACTTCGATCCAATTTACCATTGCAGCGATGCGTCCAACAATAGTATCCCCTTTATATGCAAGA
>Ga0233400_1000452_pt1 | contig 20205 bp, 16 predicted proteins | sample 46DmetaG_FD_182708 | JGI IMG/M metagenome (GOLD analysis project Ga0233400, IMG submission 182708) | Seawater microbial communities from Monterey Bay, California, United States - 46D | ecosystem: Environmental > Aquatic > Marine > Coastal | place: USA: California | collected 2016-10-21
TCCTGTTGCCGCCAGCGTAAACCCTCGCGCTACCAGCCGCCGAGCGACCTCTACCGCAGCCGCCTTGTCGACATCACGAACGCTGATCAAACACAAACCAGAGGTGGGCGGATCATCGCCCGCACCCAGCTGCGCACGAGCAAACGCTGCAGCGAAGGTATCCCCCGTGCCCATCACCTCACCTGTTGATTTCATTTCAGGGCCCAGTATGGGGTCGGTACCCGGAAATTTATTAAAGGGCAGCACAGCCTCTTTAACGCTAAAGTAAGGCGGTACGATTTCGCGCGTCACGCCCTGGCTGACCAAGCTTTGACCCGCCATACAGCGAGCGGCCACCTTCGCGAGGGAGAGACCAACCGCTTTCGAAACGAACGGCACGGTGCGAGACGCGCGAGGATTGACCTCGATCACAAATATCTCATCATCTTGCCACGCGAGCTGCACGTTCATAAGTCCGCATACGCCGAGCTCTAGCGCCATTTTACGCACCACCTCACGCATGGCTTCCTGCACGTCAACGGGCAGACTATACGGTGGCAAAGAACACGCTGAGTCTCCTGAATGAACCCCCGCCTGCTCGATATGCTGCATGATGGCACCAATCACAACCTGCTCCCCATCGCTGACCGCGTCGATATCCACCTCAATCGCTGCGCTCAAGAAACGGTCGAGTAATACCGGTGAATCTTCAGAAACCCGCACCGCATCGGTCATGTAGCGCAGGAGATCCTCCTCGCGATAGACAATTTCCATCGCTCGCCCACCCAAGACATAAGACGGCCGAACCACCAACGGGTAACCAATTGCAGAGGCAGCCTGAACAGCTTGCTCGACGCTGCGCACCGTCGTATTCGCGGGCTGCCGCAACGACAATCCCTCAATCATCTTTTGAAACCGTTCTCGATCCTCAGCGCGGTCGATTTGGTCTGGTGTTGTACCAATGATCGGTACGCCTGCCGCCTCAAGTGCCCGAGCCAACTTGAGCGGCGTCTGCCCACCGAACTGAACGATGACACCGGTAGGTTGCTCTAGTGCGACGATCTCGAGGACGTCTTCGAGTGTCACCGGCTCAAAGTATAGGCGGTCCGACGTGTCGTAATCGGTGGAGACTGTCTCGGGATTGCAGTTAACCATCACCGTCTCGTAACCGTCTTCCCGCATCGCCAGCACGGCATGAACACAGCAATAATCAAATTCGATGCCTTGACCGATGCGATTGGGGCCACCCCCTAGCACCAGAATTTTCTTTCGATCGCTTGGCGCCGCCTCACACTCCTCTTCATAGGTGGAATACATGTAAGCAGTCGAGGAGGAAAACTCGGCGGCACAGGTATCAACGCGTTTATACACCGGCCTGATGTTTAGCGACCAGCGGTGCGCTCTGACTGCCGACTCGTCCGCCGACACAAGGTCGGCAATCCGCTGGTCCGCAAACCCGCGGCGCTTGAGTGCCCACATCATCTGATAATCGATCGCTTCAAGCGACACGTCCTCAAGACGCGACTCCCATTGAACGATGTCATCAATTTGCACCAAGAACCAAGGATCAATACCTGAGTAGCCGTAGATTTCCTCCAGTTCGAAGCCAGCGCGAAACGCGTCGGCGACGTACCAGATGCGATCCGCTCCGGGGTTAGTCAGCCGATCCACCAGCTCTGATCGACTGTCCTCATCGACAACCTGCATCTGTGGCTCGAACCCCGCAGAACCCACCTCTAAACCGCGCAGGGCTTTTTGCAGTGATTCCTGAAACGTGCGGCCAATGGCCATTACCTCGCCAACTGACTTCATTTGAGTCGTTAGTCGGGGATCTGCTGTAGCGAATTTTTCGAAGGCAAAACGCGGGATTTTGGTCACCACGTAATCGAGCGCGGGCTCGAAAGAGGCGGGAGTCGCCCCTCCGGTAATGTCGTTTTTCAGTTCATCGAGTGAGTAACCTACCGCCAGTTTGGCCGCCACCTTGGCAATGGGGAAGCCCGTCGCTTTTGACGCCAGCGCAGAGGAGCGCGAAACCCGAGGATTCATCTCAATCACTACGAGACGTCCCGTATCAGGACACTGACCAAACTGAACGTTGGACCCACCGGTCTCAACGCCAATCTCACGCAGCACCGCCAGCGAGGCGTCGCGCATAATTTGATATTCCTTGTCGGTCAGCGTCTGAGCAGGCGCTACCGTGATCGAGTCGCCCGTATGAACGCCCATCGCATCAAAATTTTCGATGGCACAAACGATGATGCAGTTATCGTTCTTATCCCGCACCACCTCCATTTCATACTCTTTCCATCCAATGAGTGATTCATCGATCAACAACTCGTTGGTGGGCGACAGTTCCAAACCACGACCACAAATCTCCTCAAATTCATCTCGGTTATACGCAATACCGCCGCCCGATCCACCCATGGTAAATGAGGGACGGATAATGCAAGGAAAGCCAATGTCATCGAGCACAGAGTGCGCTTCGTCCATGCTGTGCGCAATGCCTGCCCGCGGTGTTGCCAGTCCGATAGCGCGCATGGCGCGATCAAACTTTTCGCGATCTTCTGCTTTGTCGATAGCCTCTTTAGTCGCACCGATCATTTCGACGCCAAATTTTTCGAGCACACCCTCAGAGGCCAATTTGAGTGCGCAGTTGAGTGCAGTTTGCCCGCCCATCGTGGGCAACAGCGCATCGGGGCGCTCGCGTTCAATGATACGAGCCACCGTCTGCCACTCAACGGGCTCAATGTAGGTCGCATCTGCCATTGAGGGATCAGTCATGATCGTCGCAGGATTGGAATTGACTAGGATGACCCGATAGCCCTCCTCCCTGAGGGCCTTACAGGCCTGCGCACCGGAGTAGTCAAACTCGCACGCCTGACCAATCACGATGGGGCCAGCACCTAAAATCAGCACACTCTTTATATCGGACCGACGTGGCATGCTCTAGCGACCTCCCTTCATTGCCGGCCAGACTCCATCGCAACGATAAACGGACGAAACAAGTTCGCTGCATCATGCGGACCGGGGCTGGCTTCAGGGTGACCCTGAAAGCTGTAAGCTGGCACATCTGTTCGGGCGATGCCCTGCAAAGTGCCATCAAAAAGGGAACGATGAGTCACACTCAAAGACGCCGGAAAGTCTGTCTCAGAGACGGTGAAACCATGGTTTTGGCTCGTCACCATCACTGTTCCATCCGCCAAATTCTGTACCGGGTGATTTGCCCCGTGATGACCAAATTTCATTTTTTCAGTCATCGCACCACTCGCTAGCGCAAGAATTTGATGCCCAAGACAGATACCAAACAACGGCATCCGGTTCTCCATAAGAGTCTGAGCAAGGTCGATCGCATACCGGCAAGGCTCAGGATCACCGGGGCCATTGGATAGAAAAACCCCGTCTGGCGCATGTGCCATGACCTCGGCGTAAGTAGACTGAGCAGGCAATACCGTGACACGACACCCCAGGTCGACCAGGATCCGCAAAATGTTGCGCTTCACGCCAAAGTCCAAGGCAACCACAGACAAAGGCGCCTCGGCCAAGCGCTCCGAATCAGACGCCGCTGTGTCGAGTTGCCACGAGCCCTCAGTCCACTCATAAGCCGACGCCGTCGTCACCTCCTTCGCCAGGTCCATGCCTTTCAACCCGGAAAAGTCGCGCGCGTGCTGCAGCGCTTCATCTTCGTCGGCAGCAAGCCCCGTCATAATACAACCACTCTGAGCACCGCCATCGCGGAGGATGCGGGTGAGCTTGCGCGTATCGATATCAGCAATGGCCACGGTATTATGCTGTGTTAAATACTCGCTCAGATTCTGCTCCGAACGAAAATTTGAGGCTAACAAGGGGAGGTCACGCACAATTAAGCCCGCCGCTTGAATCCGACTGGACTCTTCGTCCTCACGAGTCGTTCCCGTATTACCGATATGGGGATAAGTCAGCGTCACGATCTGACGACAGTACGAAGGGTCCGTCAAAATCTCTTGATAACCCGTCATGGCGGTATTAAAAACCACCTCGCCCACGGTGGTACCCGAAGCGCCAATAGACAGGCCGCGGAAGAGCGTGCCATCTTCCAAGGCGAGGACAGCTGGTTGAGACAAACGGACCTCCCGGTCGTAGTGACCTAACGCACATTTCAGGTGCAAAATTAGGCCGGAGCAATTCACTCCTTGATCGCAAAAAGCGGACGTTGAGCGCGTGTTGGGCCAGACTGATAACCCCGCGCGGGCTGGGAGTGTAGTCTACGGGAAACGGCTAGCAGTGTCTATTTTTTGACGACACTGACCCCACATTCCGATGTCCGTTACACTGACCCGCTGCCCAGTACGGAAGACACCCAATGGCACTCATCGATCACTATTTTTCGGGCAAGACGTTTGCCATCACCGGCGCCGGTGATGGCATTGGCCGTGCCCTCGCCATCCGCCTCAATCGCGGGGCCTGCCACCTCTGGCTCTGTGATATCAATTCAGAGCGACTGGCAGAGACCTGCGCATTACTGGATCACGATCGAGCTTCTGTGGCATCACAGATTGTCGACTGCGGCAATCGAGATGCCGTCTTCAACTGGGCCGGCGATATCGCCGAACGGACGACCCAGCTTGATGGCTTAATCAACAACGCAGGTGTGGGTTACGGCGCACGATTCGCGGACTCTACTGAGGACAATTTTAAGTGGCTTATGGATATTAACTTTTGGGGTGTGGTCAACGGCACGCGCGCCCTGCTGCCGCTACTAACGCAAGCGCCTCGCGGCCATCTCGTCAATGTTTCCTCTATTTTCGGCATGGTCGGGATCCCCACGCAAAGCGCCTATAACGCTGCGAAATTTGCCGTTCGTGGTTTCAGCGAGGCTCTTCAAGCGGAGTACTTAGGGACAACCCTCTCGGTGAGCTGCGTGCACCCCGGGGGCATCCGCACTAACATTGCTCGGTCTGCACGCACCAATGGGAGCGCTGGTGTCGCCGACGCGGATGAACGCGACAAACAGTTCCAACAGATGGCGCACACCACACCAGAGCGCGCGGCAGAGATCATTCTTAAGGGCACCGCCCGCGGCAAGCGGCGAATTCTCGTCGGCTGGGATGCTTGGCTGATACAGCAATTCATCAAACTATTTCCCACGAGCTACCATTGGGTGACCGCGCGATTGGCTAAAGAGCCTCAATGACTGAATCATCCGCCGCGTACTCGCTTGCCGGCACCGATAAACTGGCCGGTAAGCCGCTATTACTGTTATTTATGGGCTTGTTCGCCACCGCTGTCGGGCAGGCTTTTGTCTTTGCAATCATGCCGCCACTCGGTCGCTCAGTCGGTCTCGATGAAGTCCGCATTACGGCCATTATTTCGACGTCCGCGTTGGTCTTCACACTCATTGCTCCGTTTTGGGGCCGCTTTTCCGACAAGGTCGGGCGCAAGCCGATCATCATTATCGGCCTGCTGGGCTATTGCATCGGATCCCTCGCGTTTGCCATCTTGTTTGCCGCGGCGGGATCTGGCTGGATTACCGGCACTGGCCTATTCCTGACTGCGCTCGTGATCCGATCGTTACAGGCGGCAACCATGTCCGCCACCAATCCCGGATGCATGGCCTATGCCGCTGATCACACCGTAGCGCAGTATCGCACTCGAACACTTGCCCGACTCTCGAGCGCCAACAGCCTTGGCATGATCATGGGGCCCGTACTGGCCGGACTGGTAGCCGGGTTTGGATTGCTAGCACCCCTAGTGGTCGCCTCTTTTTTGTCGGGCATCGCCGCCATCGTCGTCGCATTGGGGCTCTCCAAAGGCGTGCCGCCTCGAGCACCGCAAAATCAGCCCAAGCGCATCGGTTATTTTGATGCGCGAGTCAGAATGTATTTGATCTCGGCCATCGGCGCTTTCACCGGCTTTGCTATGGTGCAGCAAACGCTCGCCTTCAGATTGCAAGACACATTAGGACTGACAGGTACCGAGACCGCTCAACACGCAGGCTTAGCAATGATGGCCTCGGCCGCCTGCTCCTTATTCATGCAAATGCTGATTGCGCAGCGCTTCAGCGGCCCTCCAGTACAGCTGGTTCGCTGGGGCGCTGGACTCCTCGCGAGCGGCACCATCGCCATCAGCGCGCTGGACAGCTGGACCGCGATCCTAAGCTGCATGGCGCTCATTGGTGCTGGTTTAGGACTGCTCTTACCGGCGGTCGCTGCCGGTGCCTCTTTGGCAGTGGGCCCAGAAGAACAGGGCGGCGTATCGGGGCTTGTCAGCGCTTGTCCGGCAGCAGGCTTCGTCCTTGGCCCGATTAGCGGTGGCTTTCTCTACCAGCAAAATGGCCCTGAGGCCGCCTGGGGCGCCGCCTTCATTCTGGTTGTGGTGTTTCTATCGACGCTACGGCCCATGCGCCAGTGAATTCAGCGTGAGCTCACGCCCGTATCCAAGGCTTCAATTGCGGAGCGAATTGAAGCGGGGATCTCAGCAGACAAGCCGGACGCTCGCTCGACAAAAGCGTGGGTGAATTGCCCAGTGACGCAACTCTTCTGCTCATTCGGCGCAAAGACACCCAGGGACCAAGTCACTGACTTGGTCCCTAAACGATCGACGCGAAGCCCAATACTCAATGTCGCGGGATAACTGACCGGCGTGAAATAATTGGCGCTCGATTGAACCACGTACCCCACCACCTCGTCGGTCCCGGGACGCATCGCGCCCTCTTCGATCAGGAAACGATTCACCACCGTATCGAAATAAGCGTAATAAGCGACGTTGTTGATATGGCCATAGATATCGTTATCTGCCCAGCGTGACTCGAGAGCGTAAAACAGCGAAAAGTCGGCCCGACTTGCCGCAGCGGGCCGCTCTGTCACGCCCAGCCCTCCCAAGCACTGCGGTACAAGGCTAGGGCTGCCGACTCGTCCACCGTTACGGGGTTGTTGACCAACAAACGCTGTTGCTGCATGGCATCGCTAGCCAGCATCGGTAAATCTTGCTCGGGCACTTTGGCGTCGAACAAGCTTTGGGGCAAACCGGCGTCCGCAATCAATTGCTCGAACCACACCACAAATCCTTCCACCCCCGGCCCAACAGGCTGAGGTAACAGCGTCGCCAAATCCAAGTAGAGCGCCTCACACACCGGCGCATTAAATCGGAGTACCGCAGGCAGCATCAATGCATTACTGAGTCCATGCGGCATGTGGTAGTGGCCTCCCAAAGGATAGGCCAGTGCATGAACGGCCGCTACGGGTGCATTCGCAAAGGCTTGTCCGGCCAAAGTCGCGCCTAACAGCATAGCTTCTCGGGCTGCCATATCGTTTGGATGACTCAACACTCGCCTCTGATGACCTGCCAGTAACTGCAGTGCGCGCCTTGCCAACGTGTCCGAAATGGGGTTTTTTTTGACCTTTGAGGTAAACGCCTCGATCGCATGGACCATGGCATCGATCCCTGTCATGGCACTCACATGGGGCGGCAGTCCTAACGTCAGTTGAGGGTCTAATACCGCGACATCGGGTAATAATCTGGCTGAGCTAATACCTGCTTTGGTTGTCGCACCCGTCGTAATCACCGCTACGGGGGTCACCTCTGAGCCCGTTCCGGCAGTGGTAGGGATAAGGACCAAAGGCAACCTCTCGGAGGTGACTTGATCAACACCGTAAAGCTCTGGCAGCGACTGCTGCCCACTGGCCAATACCGCAATGACCTTGGCCACGTCCATTGAGCTTCCGCCGCCCAGACCAATCACGCCGTCGGCAGATGCGGTCATCAATGTGTGGAGCGCCGCCTCAACGACAGACTCTGAGGGATCAGCCGTGACGTCTGAAAACACACTGACCTCATCACAACCACGAGCGACACTCTCGCGAACCGGATCCAACAGACCGATCTGCACGAGTCCGGGGTCTGTCACGATCAGCGGCTTGGTAATACCCAGCTGCTGACACAGCGCCCCCAGTTGCTGCGCAGCGCCAGCCCCCACGCGAAGATCCGACACCGTATTGAATTGAAAGGCCGTCATATTAAAGCGTCAGAATAACCTTGCCCTTCGCTCTACGCTCCATCATGGCGGCGTAGGCGGCCTCATACTCTTCGATAGGGAATAAATCGGTGATCACCGGCTTGATCTTGCCCTCCTCAAACCACTGCCAAAGCGTTTTAATATTAGCCTGATGCGTTTCAGGCTCCTCCATCGTAAAGCGGCCCCAAAAGACCCCAACAATGGCACACCCCTTGAGCAAGGTGAGGTTCAAGGGAATGCTGGGAATCGGCCCGGAAGCAAATCCGATCACCAGATAGCGCCCATTCCAACCCATCGATCTGACAGCCGGTTCGCTGAAGTCGCCCCCAACCGGATCATAAACGACGTCGACGCCTTTCCCGCCGGTCAACTCTTTGACACGGTCTTTCAGCGACTCCGTGCTGTAGTTAATGATGTGATCTGCACCTAGCTGCTGGCACAGCGCGAGCTTGTCATCACTGCTCGCGGCGGCTATTACCGTGGCGCCCAAGGCCTTACCCAGCTCAACGGCAGTGCTGCCGACGCCGCCCGCCGCACCCAAAACAAGCAGGGTTTCTCCGGGTTGAATCTGAGCTCTTTGGACCAGCGCGTGGTAAGACGTTAGATAAGTAATCGAAACCCCAGCAGCGGCCTCAAAAGACAGCGCCGCAGGCTTAGGCAGAACCGCCAGCTCATGGGCAACCACTTGCGCGCAAAAACCACCCGAGCCAGCGCTATGGATCACCTCATCACCCACTTTCCAGCGGGTTACGTCACTACCGATTGCCTCCACAACGCCGGCGCACTCACCACCGGGTATAAACGGCAAATCGGGTTGCATCTGATATTTACCCTGAATAATCAGGACGTCAGGAAAATTGAGTCCCGCCGCCTTTACCCCGATCAGTACATCCGAGGGGCCGATTTCCGGTGTTGGCCAGTCCGCCACCAAATCTAATGCATCGGGCAAACCGTGCTCACGACAGACTAACGCTTTCATATCAGTAAACCTCGAAGAGTCCAGCGGCACCCATACCACCGCCAACACACATTGTGACCACGACGTATTTCACACCCCGGCGCTTGCCCTCGATCAAAGCGTGACCCAGTAAACGAGAGCCACTCATGCCGTAAGGGTGTCCTACTGCAATCGCCCCACCATCGACATTGAGTTTGTCGTTATCGATACCCAGCTGATCGCGGCAATACAACACTTGGACGGCAAAGGCCTCGTTGAGTTCCCATAATCCGATGTCGTCCACCGTCAACCCATGCTGCTTCAATAACTTAGGAATTGCGTAAACCGGGCCGATACCCATCTCATCGGGTTCACAACCCGCTACCGCCACTCCACGATACGCGCCAAGCGGATTCAAGCCCATTTTCTGAGCCAACCCTGCCTCCATGACGACCTGCGCAGAGGCACCGTCAGATAACTGCGAGGCGTTGCCAGCGGTAATGGTGCCGCCTTCAATGACTGTTCGCAGACCCTGAACGCCCTCCAGCGTTGAGGCGCGCACCCCTTCATCGGCACTCACAGTCGCTTCTGCTGTTGACTGCTCACCGGTCTCCTTGTTGTAAACAATCCGCTCACAAGTGACCGGTGTGAGCTCATCATCAAACTTGCCCGCTTGATACGCTGCGGCGGCACGTTGCTGTGATTGCAGTCCGTATTCGTCCATGGCGTCGCGCGAGATGCCATAGCGAGCAGCAACCACCTCAGCCGTCTGCAGCATGGGCATGTAGATGTCCTTTTGCATCGCCAGCAACTCTTCGTCGGCGGCTCGGTGCAAATTCATATGCTCATTCTGGACTAGAGAGATCGAGTCGACTCCGCCACCGATGGCCACCTCAACCCCGTCCTGCACGATTTGATTCGCAGCAATGGCAACCGCCATCATGCCCGATGAACACTGCCGATCGACCGTCATGCCACCGACCGACACTGGCAGGCCTGCTCGCAATGCCGCGTTCCGACCAATGTTGCCACCCTGACTCCCTTGGGTCAGCGCGCACCCCATGATGCAGTCTTCTACCAGCGCGGGATCAACCCCCGCGCGCTTTACTGCAGCACTGATGGCATGCCCCGCTAGGGTGGGCGCCGCTAAGTTATTAAACCCGCCTCGATAGGCTTTCCCGATGGGCGTTCGCGCCGTTGAAACAATGACTGCTTCTCTCATGTTGTCGTCCTCTGCGTAAGTCTCTGTTCGTTGTGAGTGCCTTGCGCGTGCTGAGCAACGCGACAAGGCGGGGATTCCTTTTCTGATGGGGCGATCAGCTACTGACTCATATCAAGCCCAAGTCCTGCTGCCGCCTGACCAATCATCTTGATACTTTGCTCAAAGCCTGCCTGTAACGCTCGCTCGCCTCCCTCGGAAATCTGCGACCAATTGGCGGCAATACCCTCGGGCGTTTGGTCTGCCTCAGGCAACCACATACCCTCGGTTTCGACAATTTTTGCAACGGCAAATGCGCCGGCGCCCGCCGCGAGAATAGCGCGAGTGGGTGCCTCATCAGACACAAGGAAGAGCACCGCTGGGGTGACGGTTTCTGGGGTAAGCAATGCGAATGCTTTATCGTCGATGAGCCCCTCGGTCATCCGCGTTCCCGCAGTGGGAGCTAACGCGTTGATCTTTACGTTATATTTCGCACCTTCCTGAGCCAGGGTATTCATCATCCCCACCACGGCCATTTTCGCCGCGCCGTAGTTGCTCTGGCCAAAGTTACCGTAGAGTCCACTGGAGGAAGACGTGACCACAATGCGCCCATACTCTTGCGCTTTCATGATGTCCCAGCACGCCTTAGTGCAGTGAACAGTGCCCATCAAGTGGACATCCGCTACTAAGCGGAAATCATCCACTGTCCCTTTGGAGAAACTTTTATCTCTGAGGATGCCCGCATTGTTGACCAAAATATCAATACGACCCCAACGCGCCATCGTTTGAGCGACCATATCTTCTACTTGAGACAAATCGGCGACATTGGCACCGTGCGCCATCGCTTCGCCGCCCATCGCTTCAATCTCAGCAACCACCGCCAGGGATGCCGATGAGTTCGCTCCCTCGCCCGAGACCGATCCCCCCAAATCATTAACCACTACTTTGGCGCCACGCTTTGCCAGTTCAAGGGCGTGACAGCGTCCGAGGCCACCTCCGGCACCGGTGACAATGGCCACCTTGTCGTCGTAACGAATTGTCATGTTTTTTCTCTCCGCTTGATTAACCAGTAATAGACATGCCAAGCCACTCGGCATACACCGCCGGAGTGTCCTCACCTTCAATTTCCACCGTGACCGCCTGTTTCACCAAAAATCGATTCGCGTCTTTGCGGTCTACCGACACAATTTCTGTGTGGGCGCGCACGCGCTTGCCGGCACGAACGGGGTTTAAGAACCGGACCTTATCCAATCCGTAGTTCACACCCATGACAATCCCTTCAGGATAAATGCCGTTTTCGGCACACAATTTGGTGAGCAAAGACAGGGTCAAAAATCCGTGAGCAATCGTCCCGCCAAACGGGGTTTGTGCGGCCGCCTCCTCATCCAAGTGGATGAATTGGTGATCCTCTGTGCAATCCGCAAAGGCATTGATCCTCGCCTGATCGATTTCAAACCATTCTCCCGCCGGCAATGACACACCAACTTGATTTTCCATCTCTTCGGGTTTTACCAATTTCATTGTCATGCGCGCATCTCCTGTACCTATGAATTGAGTAATGTCACGAGTCGTGACGCTTATTAGCCATCGCGAAAAGTGGCGCCCACGGCTGGGGTATCGGCAAGATACGGTTTTAACTCGTTGCGACCGACCACCATTCGATGCACTGCATCGGGGCCATCAGCGAGCCGCAGCGTCCGCTGTCCAGACCACATTTCGGCTAGGGGGGTATCCTGTGAGACACCAATCCCCCCGAACATTTGGATCGCCTCATCGACCACTTTGAGCGTCATATTGGGCACCACCGTCTTGATCATAGAGATCCAAATGCGGGCCTCTTTAGGGGAGGTATGATCCATCAACCAAGCGGTCTTGAGTGTCAACAAGCGTGCTTGCTCAATGTTCATTCGAGCGTCGGCGATGATATCGATATTGCCTCCCAGCTTATAAAGTGGTCGGCCAAACGCCTCGCGCGATACGGCTCGCTGGCACAGCAGCTCGAGTGCTTTTTCCGCGGCACCAATGGAGCGCATACAGTGATGAATACGGCCAGGACCTAGGCGTCCTTGGGATATTTCAAAACCACGGCCGGGCCCCAAGATAATATTATCTTTCGGCACTCGCACATTGTTGAGCTTCACGCGCATGTGGCCGTGAGGGGCATCGAGCATATTGAAAACTTTGAGCGGCCGTATCATTTCAACACCCGCGGACTCCAGCGGCACCAAAATCTGTGACTGCTGGAGATGCTTGGGGGCATCGGGATCGGTCTTCACCATACAGATCATCACTTTGCAGCGAGGATCGCCGGCGCCAGAGGTCCAATGCTTCTCGCCATTAATGACCCATTCATCGCCCTCTAGGCGCGCTGAAGTAGAGACATTGGTTGCATCAGAAGACGCTACATCGGGTTCGGTCATGCCAAAGCAAGAGCGGATCTCACCCCGCATGAGCGGCTCCAGCCACTGCTTCTTTTGTGCCTCACTCCCGTACTTGTGGAGCACTTCCATATTACCGGTATCAGGCGCAGAGCAATTGAAAATCTCGGCAGCGAGCCGCGATTTGCCCATCTCCTCTGCCAGATAGGCGTACTCCACAGTATTGAGACCTGAACCTTTCTCACCGGTCAGGAAAAAATTCCACAGACCTTCCTCTCGAGCTCGACTCTTTAGCGAGTCCAAAATGTCGAGTTGGCGTGGCGTCAATACAAAAGGGTCATCGACTTCAATTTCCGCCACAAACTCCTCCTCAACCGGGAGGATGTGCTGCTCGGTAAACGCTCTTACCTTTTCCAATAAGGGCGCAACCTGCTCTGAGATCCCTAAATCCATTATTTGCTCCTAACGCGTCGCGTCACACTATTGATATTGTCCCAAGCCATCATGCCGTTATGACTCAAGTTGCAAGGTCGGTTTCTGCGCCCCATATAATGGCACAGTTACTGCCAATATTTCCATGCTGTTTTCGTTGCGCATCCAATGTGCATTGGCTCCGCAAGGGGCAGTGACAGTAGCGCAGGGGCACATTACCGGCAAGGCTAGGGGCGATGTGTTTCACAGATAACAGTTATATCGAGGCGAAATAGGCCTTGGGCCGATCAAGCAACTGCACGAATCTTTGCGTCAACACGGGGTGACCGAGGCCCCGAGCTCAGGGGCGCGGGCAGCGCCTTTCGATAGACACCAAGCAGACTGAGCCGCTCAATCGTCTTCCTGTTTACCCGCAACTCCGCCACTATAGCGGCACCGGCAGCATCAGTGATTCTTTGACTTGTTCCATGACCACGTAGCTCGTCGATTCCTGCACGCCTGGCAGCGTTAACAGTGTTTCACCCAATAAGTCACGGTACGCATTCATGTCCGCCACCCTCGCTTTGATCAGATAATCGAAGTTGCCTGAAACCAAGTAACATTCCTGAACTTCCGGCAAATCGAGCGCTGCGACAGTAAATTGCTCAAAAATATCCTGCGATGTTCTGTTCAGCCTAATCTGCACAAACACAACGAGTGCACGATCGAGTGCAGCAGGATCGAGCACGGCCTGATAGTGCTGGATCACGCCTTCCCGCTCCAGTCGCCGCACGCGCTCCTTGCACGGCGTGGTGCTCAGACCTACTCGGCGAGCCAATTCAGTGTGTGTCATTCGCGCATCGCGCTGAAGCAAGCGCACAATATTGCGGTCAATACGGCCTAGTTGATTTGACTGGTTGAATCCCATTGGTCTTCCTAATTAGAGGTGCGTCACCCACGCGCGCAATATCAGACTAATACGCTTCTATAAGCGACTAGGATAGTCAATATAACTTTTTATATTTTAATTAATATAGAAATTATCTTTTTATTATCAAAATAGAAGTGATTATAGCCTTCCCGTCGGCTCGTTCTCCAGCAAGAATCCGGTCAAATTTGACCCTCAGGAATCAAACCGATGCAGATTGGCGTCCCCATGGAAATCAAGTCCCAAGAGTACCGCGTCGGCATGACACCCGGCGGCGTCAGGGAACTCGTTGCAGCAGGCCATATCGTTCAAGTGCAAACCCAGTGCGGCGCTCGAATTGGCCTGACCGACGATCTGTACCGCGACGCAGGGGCCCAGGTGACCGAGACCGCGGAAGCACTATTTTCCGACTGCGATCTCATCGTCAAAGTCAAAGAGCCGCAAGCACGGGAGTGTCGTCTTCTCCGCTCCGGCCAGACCCTTTTCACCTATTTACACCTAGCTGCTGATCCAGAGCAAGCCAAGCTACTGATGGCATCGGGCGCAAATTGCATTGCCTACGAAACCATTACATCGCCGCAAGGTGGTCTACCGCTGCTCGCGCCCATGAGCGTTGTGGCAGGGCGGCTGTCGGTGCAGGCCGGGGCGCACCACATGGAGATCCATCAAGGCGGCAACGGAGCGTTACTGGGGGGGGTTCCCGGTGTGCCCTCTGCGCAAGTGCTGGTCCTCGGGGGCGGGGTTGTCGGCACCAATGCGATCCGCATGGCACTCGGTATGGGCGCGGATGTCACCGTGATTGACCGATCGGTCAAACGCCTTACTGAATTGGATGAGCAATACGGCGGGCGACTGCGCACTGTCTATTCCACTGCGGACGCGATCGAGGAGGCCGCCAGCCATGCCGACCTCATCATTGGTGCGGTCCTCATTGCAGGCGCATCAGCGCCAAAGCTGGTCACGCGTGACATGCTAAAAAAATTAAAACCCGGCACCGTGATGGTCGATGTCGCCATCGATCAAGGCGGGTGCTTTGAAACATCAACACCAACCACTCATGCCGACCCCACCTATGTCGTCGACCAGATCGTGCATTACTGCGTTGCCAATATGCCCGGCGCTGTCGCCCGCACCGCCACCATGGCTTTAACTAACGCCACGTTACCTTACGTCCAGCGTCTCGCTCAGAGCGATCTAGACACGCTTCTACTCGACGATCCCTGCTTTGCTAATGGTCTAAACATACGTGCGGGCAAAATCACGCACCCGGCCGTTGCAGCAGCGCTCGCGAACGCGGCGACCGAGCCGCCGGAAACACCGCTTGCTGACCGAGCGCAGGCGATGGGTAACGCCGCGTAGTCGAGATTACAAACCGAGATAGTCCATTGTTGGCAGGCTTTGTGAGTGCCGCATGGTCGTCGGCAGTTGCTCGAGCTATTGCCACCGCCTAAACTCTGATTCCTCTTAATGAGTGTCTTCTGAACATGATCGATTGCCCTACGACAACTCCCCAGCACCCTCAAACGCCGGACGCTCCAGAGCCCATCTATAGCCGTTTCAGCGACCTGACCAAGGCGGGCTTCAGTATCGATTGGGGCATTGCTTCATTTCTTGTTATTAGCCATTGCTTGGTATTGGTGCTGACGCCGCTAGCTTATGTGGTGGCGCCCGCCGGCTTCTGGAAAGTCATGTTGGCTTGGACACTGCTACACGCTTTAATTGCCGCGATCGCAACGACCGCTTATAGCCACCGGCTGATCGCTCACCGCGCCGCCAAAGATGTTCGACTGCCGACCCATGTTATTTTTTTAGGACTCCAGCTGTTCGCCTTGCAGGGGAGCGTCCGAAGGTGGTCAGCACAGCATGTTATCCATCACGCAGTTGATAAAACCGGGCAGCACCACCTCGACCCTTATTCAACCACTTGGTTTGACACAGGCTGGCGCAACTTTTTGTGGTCTCACATGCTGACCTATTTGTTCAATCACCCTCCCTCTCGAGAGTTTGACGCCGCCATGAACGCCAAAATGCACCCGGCCATCATCTGGCAAGACAAGCATTATGTGCCGCTACTCATTCTCGCCAACTTTGCACTGCCCATTGCGCTAGGGCTCGGCCTCGCAGGGTGGCTAGGCGGGTTTTGCCTGCTGGTTGCCAGCAGCGCGGGCTATGTACTGGCGCACCACAACACATGGACCGTCAACAGCGTGACGCACTTGTGGGGCTTTAAAAAAGGCCTGATCAGTTCGGCAAAAAATAACTATATTTGGTTGGGGCCGCTGGGAGAGGGAAATCACCATGCCGATCATCATGACCACCCGAGAGATTTTCGTAACGGCTTTGGCTGGAGTGGTTGGGTGCTGGATCCAACCCGCTATGTCATTTTATCGCTCCGCGCTCTGGGACTCGTGAAAGGGCTCAATCGCGCAAGCCGCTGGCAAGAGGCGCACATAATCACCCGCCGCAAAGTGCGCGACACGAAAGCAAAATCACAATCCGTGGTGTGGCAGCGCTGGGAGGAAAAGCTAGCGTTGCTGGGGGATGAATGGCTTGCAGCCGCCCAAACATGGGATCAATTCAAGCTCGAGAAGATTCAGCTCTCACAGCAAATACGTCAAGCAGGTGCCGACAAGATGGCCGCTGCGCGCGAACGTATGGGTGACACCCAAGAGGAATTCCTGCGTGATTTGCAGGCTCGAAGAGCGTCCGTCCGCGCGGAGCTGCACGACGCCCGCAAACGGCTTAAGGAGAGGCGAGAAGCCTTTTTTACCGCGCTGTCAGAACTCAAGCAAGCCAACATGGCAGTCGCTTAAGACACAGGGATGACAACATGTTTTGCATCCTTTGGGATGACTTTGCCAAGACAGACTTTGGTATCAGGCAGGTGCGGCGTCGGACGGCATTGAGCACCCAAACACCTGTCGAAGTGGAGCACGTTGGCAGTAAACCAAAAGGCGCCCGAGCCGCACCCATACGACGGCGCTCTCCACTCTCCACTCTGCAGCCGACAGCACCATTACAGAGCAAGCGGGACACCACTGTGTCCACAAGAGTCGGGAAAAACACACTTAAAGTGCAGCGGCCGTTAGTCCGCTACGGGCCGGACCCGCTCGAACTGAGTGCGCAGTCGATGGGCATCCCCACGGCAAAGTCGGCATAAAAATGACGCGTTACCAGCTAAAGATTCCTGATTGGTGAGGTATAGGCCACTGATCGAATACTCTTTTCTATTCGCCTACCGCACAATACCGCGGTTATATTACGCGCAGATTGGAAAGTGCTTCTTGCCAAACTCGTCGGTATTGAGTCACTACACGGCGCGCAATCATCTTCTCCCCCATTCGCATTATCATCGTTATAGGGTTTAGCCATGCATCGAGTCACCCCCGAAATTGAGTCACTGTCCAAAGAGATCCTCACCTACACGATGGATCGACTCAAAATGGATCCACCCACACTAGACCATCCTCTGTCGCAGACCGCACTGGAAGAAGCTGCCGGACAGACGATTACTGAATCTGGGTTAGGAGGAGAAAGCGCGCTCAGACTTTTCATCGATAAGCTGGCACCGGCGTGCATTTCCGAGGACCACCCTCGATATCTGGCCTTTGTGCCGACCGCCCCAACAGACGTCTCTACCCTCTTCGACCTGATCGTGGGTGCATCCAATATCTGTGCCAGCAGCTGGCTCGAGGGTGCGGGTGCGATCTATGCTGAGAATCAAGCGCTGCGATGGATTTCTGACATCGCCGGCTTTCCCCCTGAGGCGGGTGGGGTATTCGTCAGCGGCGGAACGGCGGGAAACTTGTCAGCATTAGTAGCTGCGCGTCACGATTGGCGGCAAAAACGACCCGATCACGCGGCACAGCGAGGACTCATTATTTCTTCCCGAGGGGCACACGCTTCGGTTCAACAAGCCGCCCACGTGATGGATGCAGACCTCATTCAATCAGGCGGCCATCGACTGACTGGCGCCGATGTCGCAGCCACTATTGCTGCGTTAAGCGAGACCGATCGATCGCGCCTGTTTGCCGTCGCCTGCACGGCAGGCACCACCAATCTTGGCATTGTCGACGACCTGGAAGGCATTGGTGCCATCTGCCAGCAAAACTCGGTGTGGTATCACGTCGATGGGGCTTACGGTGGTGCCGCGCTGGCGGCGCCCTCTACCAGAAGGCTGTTTAACGGCATTGAGACGGCGGACAGCTTCATTGTGGATCCCCATAAATGGCTATTCGCCCCTTTTGACTGCTGCGCACTCATTTACGCCGATCCCGCTAAAGCACGGCGAGCTCACCGACAACACGGTGATTACCTCGAGGTCTTTTATGACGGCACATGGAATCCCAGCGACTACGCGCACCATCTGTCACGACGCGCGCGCGGGCTGCCCTTTTGGTTCAGCCTAGCGGTGCACGGTACGAAAGCCTACGCGGACGCAGTTGAGGTCACGCTTGATCGAGCTCGCGAGGCAGCCACCATGATTGACGCACACCCCCACCTAGAGCTCGTGACTGACCAACAACTTTCTATTTGTGTGTTTCGGCGACTTGGCTGGAGTCCTGAGGACTATAAGTCTTGGAGCGACCAGCTATTGGAGAATGGCATTGGTTTGGTCACACCGACCAAACATGAAGGGGAGACGGTCCTGAGATTTTGTGTCGTCAATCCTCGAACCAGCAGCGACGATATCCAGCAGATTCTCGAGTCGCTATAATCGATGAAGTCGCGGCCTGACAGGGACCATTTTTCGGCGCCAACACTGCTTCGCTCAAAAGGAACCGACTGGCATGTCTGACTCAATCCGTTTTAAACCTTGGCTCATCGCCGCCATCACGTTATTGGGGGCGCTGGGGCTCATTGTCTTTACCCCCTGGTTTGTCGGTGAAGTGAGAGGGTCTGCGACCTCATCGGATTTTGAGGCGAGCTACCCGTTGACGTTTCCCAGTGATTTTGACTGGGGTGTGGCGGTCGCTGCTCAGCATGTCGAGCATCAGCAGCCGAGTGACTGGACGGCATTCGAACGCCGGGTCATCAAAGAGGGTAAAACAGGCACCGGTGACCAGCCCGGCCAGGCTAAACCGGGACACATTCGCAATCTCGATAGCGTCTCGGATGAGGTCCGCTTAAAAAAAGTCGACTTCGATAATCGGTTTGAGAGTGACTTTGAAGCATTGGCCGGACTAGGCCTAAACAGCTATCGATTTAGCCTCTCTTGGGCCAGATTGTTTCCGCGCGCTGACATGACTGAGCCTGACCCTGCCGGTATTACGTTTTACCGCGAGGTCATTGCCGCAGCCAAAAAAAATGGCCTTAAGCCTCATGTTTCTTTATTTCATTTTTCGACACCAGAATGGTTCTGGGAGGAGCAAGGCGGCGAGCAGGGCTGGGAGAGAAAGGACGCGTTACAGCACTGGAATCGTTACGTCACCGCGGTATCTGAACTGCTGGGCCCGGAGATCAGCCACTGGTGCACACTCAATGAGCCAATGGTCTACGTACTATGGGGCTACTTAGAGGGGATCTTCCCGCCGCTACAACAAAGGGCCAATCCCGAAGCCACTGCTCCGGTCGTGGCTCGGCTGCTCGAGGCGCATGCCAGTGCCTACCAAATATTGCATCGCGATGCAGCGCAACGTAACCAGACGATTAAGGTCGGGCTCACACAACACACCCGCGCCTTCGAACCGTGGCGCAATTGGCACTTATTTGATCGCCTGGCAGCAGATTTCATCCAACAGGCATTTATTTGGGATATTTTTGACGCCATCGAGAGCGGCACCTACACCATGACAGATAGTGAATACCAGCGCACTATCGATGGTCTCGAGGGAACGCAGGACTATGTCGGGATCAACTACTACGGCCGGTTCTATGTGCAAATGGATGCCGATGCACTCGACAAAGGACCCGTCACACATACCCGTGACCCGAGAGATGCTGAAGAACTCGTCAGCGATCTAGACTGGGCCCTCTATCCCATCGGGTTCAGTCAAATCCTAGAAGAGGCCTGGACACGCTACGGCAAGCCCATACAAATCCTGGAAAACGGCATCGCGGATGCCGCCAACCCCGACACACTGAGACAAACCTTTCTGACCAGCCATCTTAGAGAGGTTTGGCACGCCATGAATATCCGTGGTGTTGATATTGATGGTTATTTCCATTGGTCCCATTTGGATAACTTTGAATGGGCAGAGGGATTTGGCCCCCGTTTTGGTCTCTATGCTGTCGACTATGACAAAGACTTTGCGCGCACCCCCCGCGGGAGTGCTGACGTTTACGCGGACATTATCAAAGAGGGCTTAAGCGAGGCACTATGGGAACAAACAAAGGGGCCTTTTTAACGCACTCAAACCCCCTAGCTTGGTTCGACGAACGGAT
>Ga0233400_1000463_pt1 | contig 19914 bp, 19 predicted proteins | sample 46DmetaG_FD_182708 | JGI IMG/M metagenome (GOLD analysis project Ga0233400, IMG submission 182708) | Seawater microbial communities from Monterey Bay, California, United States - 46D | ecosystem: Environmental > Aquatic > Marine > Coastal | place: USA: California | collected 2016-10-21
AATTGATGTTAAAAATGGATGCTTACACAGCACCTAAAAAATCAGCTGTAATAAATAAAGTAATTAAACATGACCATTAATTGTAAAGGGAAGCTTATAGATTTTTCCTCACCCAAAGTAATGGGGATTTTGAATATAACTCCTGATTCTTTTTATGATGGAGGATGCTATACAAACGAGAAGGAGATTCTTTACCAAACTGAAAAAATGCTCAAAGAAGGTGCTACCTTTATTGACGTTGGTGCGTATTCATCTAAACCTGGTGCTATTCATATTTCTGAAGAAGAAGAATTAAAAAGGATAATTCCTGCCATAAAAACAATACTCAAAGAATTTCCACAAACTATAATTTCTGTTGATACCTTTAGAAGTGCTGTAGCTGATGAAACTGTAGCTGTTGGAGCAGCTTTAATAAATGATATTTCTGGCGGTACATTAGATAATAAAATGTTCGAAACAATTGCTAGATTGCGAGTTCCATACATTTTAATGCATATTAAAGGTACCCCTCAAAACATGCAAAAAAATCCAACTTACGAAAATGTCACTACAGAATTAATCTCTTTTTTTGCCAATCAAATTTTTAAATTACATCAACTACAACTTAAAGATGTAGTCATCGATGTTGGATTTGGATTTGGAAAAACAATAGAACATAATTATCAATTATTAAAAGATTTAGCATTGTTTAAAAATTTAGAGGTTCCCATTTTAGCTGGTATCTCAAGAAAATCAATGCTATATAAACCTTTAGGTCTATCACCAAAAGAAGCGCTTAATGCCACTACAAGCGCCAACACCGTAGCATTACTTAATGGAGCAAACATCCTACGAGTTCATGATGTTAAAGAAGCTGTTGAAGCAATAAACATTGTGAATCTACTTAACTAATTTTGTACATTTACAAAAATACTTAAAGCTATATGTTAGACTTTCTTGACTTTTCTTTTTTAGATGCTCTAGATATTTTGTTAGTAGCCATACTAATTTATTATACCTATAAGTTATTAAAAGGGACTGTAGCCATAAATATATTTTTAGGAATCGCATTTATTTTTCTCATATGGAAAATAACTCAAATCTTAAAAATGGAAATGCTAAGTAATATTTTAGGGTATCTATTGAGTGGTGGAGTAATTGCCTTAATTATTGTTTTTCAGCAAGAAATTAGAAAATTTTTATTAATGATTGGAACTACTAACGTTGCATCTAGAACAAATTTTCTAAAACAACTTAAGTTTTTAAAATCTGAAATTGCACTTGAAACAAATGTAGAAACTCTATTGAATGCTTGTAAAAAAATGTCTACATCTAATACTGGAGCACTTATTGTTCTAGAACGTACAAATAGTTTGGATTTTTTAATAACAACCGGTGATCGAATGAATGCTGAAGTAAATGAAGTTTTATTGGAAAGTATTTTTTATAAAAATAGTCCATTACATGATGGAGCTACTATTATTCGAGATAATTTTGTTGTAGCTACAAGAATAGTATTACCGGTATCAGACAGTATTAACATTCCCTCACGTTTCGGTTTAAGACATAAAGCAGCCTTTGGTATCTCAGAAAAAACTGATGCAGTTTGCTTATTAGTTTCTGAGGAAACAGGAGAGATTTCTTACATTAAGGATGGAAGTTTTATTTTGTATGAGAATTATGATGAGTTGTTAGTTAAATTAAGAAACGATATTCAATAGTATTCGATTTTTAAATTAAGAAACAGGTTCCAAGCTAAATTGCTTATCATAAAGGTTTTTATAGTAGCCCTCTTTTTTATTTAGTAATTCTTTGTGAGTTCCCTCCTCTACTAGAATACCTTTGTCCATAACAATAATTTTATCAGCTTTTTTAATAGTAGCTAACCTATGAGCGATTACTATAGAAGTTCTCCCTTTAGTAATAGTATCTGTGGCATATTGAATCATTTGCTCTGCATGAGAATCTACAGAAGAAGTGGCTTCATCTAAAATTAGTATTCTAGGTCTGCTAACATAAGCTCTCAAAAAAGCGATTAATTGCCTCTGCCCTGAAGATAACATAACACCTCTTTCTTTAACATTATAATGGTAATTACCTGGAAGTGTCATAATAAAATTATGAATTCCTATCTTTTTTGAGGCCTCAATCACTTCCTCTAAACTAATGTTAGGATTCTTTAATGTAATATTATTATAGATAGAGTCTGAAAATAAAAAAACATCTTGTAGAACAACAGCGATTTGATTTCTTAACGATGTTAATTCATAATCTTCTACGGGAATAGTATCTACAGATATTGTACCACTATCTATTTCATAAAAACGATTAATCAAATTTATAATAGTAGATTTTCCAGCACCTGTTGCACCAACTATAGCTACTGTTTGTCCTTTATGAACTTTAAAAGAAATGCCTTTCAAAACTTCCTCACCCTCTAAGTAACTAAATCGCACCTTTTTAAAATTTAAATCTCCTTTGATATTTGATGCATCTACACTTCCTTCTTTACTAATAAAACTTTTTGTATCAATGACCTTGAATACACGTTCTCCCGATACAATACCCATTTGTAACTGATTGAACTTATCTGCAATTTGACGAAGGGGCCTGAATAACATTTGTGACATTTTTATAAAAGCAATAACCGCTCCTAAAGTTGTATAACTCTCCAAGATTTGATATCCACCAGACCAAACAATTAGACCAATAGCTACAGACGAAACAATTTCTGCAATCGGAAAAAATATAGAATAATACCAAACAGTTTTTACATGTGCTTTTTTATGCTTGTTATTTATTTCTTTAAAATTGTTAAATTCTATTTGTTCTCTATTGAATAATTGAAGAATTTTCATTCCTGTAACTCTTTCTTGAACAAATCCATTCAAGTTAGCTACTTCATTTCTGACGTCTTGAAATGTAGCCTTAATGGCTACTTGAAAAATTTTTGTAGCGTATACTAAAATTGGCAATACAGATAAAGCAACTAACGCTAAATACCAATTCATAACAAACATGACTACAATAACAACAAGCATTTTTAATATATCACTTACAATCATAAAAACACCCTGAGTGAAAAAGTTAGCAATAGTTTCAATATCTGATACTACTCTTGTAACTAGACGACCCACTGAAGTAGAATCAAAATATGACATTTTAAAGCGCTGAATATTTCTAAATACTTTTGCTCTTATGTCTCTAATAATGTGTTGCCCTACCCAATTAGCATAATAAATAAATAAAAATTGTAAAATTACTTCTGCAAATACTATGGTTGCTAGGATTTGAATATAAAAGGTTAATTGATTTATATCCTGATGATTTACAAAATCATTCACAGTAATTCCAACTATATAAGGATTTAAAGCAGATACAAATGCTAGCGTAATAGTAGAAATAGCAGCGATAAAAAATCTAAGTTTATAGTTTTTTGCATAACTCATTAATCTTAAAAAGATTTTTATATCAAATGCATTTCCCGATACTTTTTCAGACATCTATATCTATTTTTTAATTTAGTACTGGTGTATTCTAATAATTAACTTCTGTTAAAAACAATCCTTTAGCCGGAACTGAAAGCCCTGCCTCACTCCTCTTTTTACTTTCAATAATATTTCTAAAGTCATCCAAAGATTTTTTTTCTAAACCAACATCAAGTAAAGTTCCAACAATGGCACGTACCATATTTCTAAGGAATCTATTCGCTTTAATATGAAATATTAATTGATTTCCTTCTAACTTCCATTCTGCACTCATAATCGTACAATTAAAAGTTTTTACATCTGTCTTAACTTTTGAAAAACTTTCAAAATCTTTATATTGAAATAAAACTTTAGCAGCTTCATTCATTTTTTCTATCTGTATTTTTTTTTGATGTATTTGCCAAGTAGTATCTAATAAAAAAGGATCTCTACCTATTAAAATCCTATATTCATAACTTCTACTAATAGCATCAAATCTAGCATGTTTATTTTCTGAAACTTCTTTAATTGACTTAATAACTATATCATTCGGTAAGATTGTATTTAACTTATGAATATATTCATTAGTTAACTCTTTTTTGGTATCTAGGTGAGCAAACATTTGGCTTGCATGAACACCTGCATCGGTTCTTCCTGCACCAACAACTTGAGTTTTTTCTTGAAGAATTGTATCAAAGGCCCTTGTAATCTCCTCTTGTACAGTAGTAACATCTGGTTGAATTTGCCAGCCATGATAATTAGTTCCTTTGTATGACAACTCTATGAAATATCTCAAAAAAATATGGTGTTATAAGAGTGTTTAAAATTACGAAATTTATTTTGTTATTTGTACTTTCGTTTGGTGAAGAAAATCTTACTACTCTCAGATACCCACAGTTTTATTGATGATCAAATTTTAAAGTTTGTTAAACAAGCAGATGAAGTTTGGCATGCAGGTGACATCGGAAATTTAGAGGTTACAGATACCATTAATAAGTTAAAACCATTGAGAGCAGTATATGGAAACATAGACGGAAAAGATGCCCGTACTCAATTTCCTCTAGATAATAAGTTTAGAATTGAAGAAACAACCGTTTGGATGACTCACATCGGAGGATATCCAAACAAATACCATCAAAGAGTTCGAGAGGAACTTAAAAAAATAAAACCTAATATTTTTATTAGTGGGCATTCCCATATTTTAAAAGTTCAGTATGATAAAAAACTGAATCTTTTACATTTAAATCCCGGAGCAGCGGGTAAATACGGGTTTCACACTATTCGGACTATGCTTCGTTTTGAACTTAATGAAGGTGAAATTAAAAACTTAGAAATAATAGAATTGGCTAAGAAAAGCTGAGTGATTCTTTCTTAAAAACAGGTAGTTCTATAGTAATGGATGTTCCAATATTATTTTCTGAATCTATGTTAAACTCCCCTTTCATCATGTGAATTCTAGCATCTATTTGATTAATTCCCAACCCATTTTTTTTCTTTACTAAATGCTTATCAAATCCCTTACCATTATCCTTGATATAAATTTTTATTTTGTCATCTTTATCCTCAAGGTATATTCTCGCATTTGATGCCTCACTGTGTTTAATTGTATTATTAATAAGTTCCTGAATAATATTATGCAATTTAATCTCAAAATCTTGATCGTATCTAGTTATATTTTTGGTTTTATATTCAATGTCTAATTGTGAATTTGAATATTTTTCGGCCATGTCTTTAATGGCAAAAGCCAAACCAAATTTTAATAAAACTGAGGAAACCAATGTATGTGAAAGATTTCTAATTTTGTGGGAAGCTTCGTTAATAATATTTTGAGATTTTTCTACCTCTACTGGAATTGGACCTTTAAATAGTTTTTTACAAGCCTGTAAATGTAAATTTGCAGAGGATAATAAAGCGCTGACGCTATCATGAAGCGTTTCTGCAATTTGTTTACGTTCTGTTTCTTTACCATCTAAAGTGGCATTTAAAATTCTAATTTGAGATTCTGTTCTTACTTTTTCTATTTTTTGTTGCTGGGCTAACTCTTGTTTAGATAATTGTAAGCTAAGATTCCTTTGACGAAGTTTATACTGATTTAAAAAAAAAGCCAACAATAAAATGATTGCAAAAAAACTAATACCAATAAGCAATGTAAGACTTTGTGCTTTTTTCTTTTCAAACTCTCCTTCCCTTCTCACCACATCTACATTATACTCACCTGTAACTCGCTCTAGCATTTCTGCAATTTCTAAATCCCGAAGATCGTCTGTTAAATCTATTGCGGTAAACAATGTATCATAAGCATGATATTCTTTTAAATTACGCATGGCCCAAGCCATATTAAAATATAAATTTTCTTTTATTCGAATAGCTCTAGTAGAGGTATCTCTTTTGATAAGTTTAATTCCTTCAAAATAAATTTTTTTAGATTGTTCAAAATCCTTATTCAATAAATACGCGTTTGCCAAATTATTGATGGCGATAGCTTGTTCGATTCTATTTCCCTTTTTTTTGTGAATTGAAATTGCTTTGTTTGCATAATCAATTGCTTTCTCTAAATTATTAGTATAGGTAGTATCAGATTGATAAATTCCTGATAAATTGGCGTAGGATAATGCTTTGTAAGCTAAAACTTCATTTTCATTATTTATTATGTCATCCAATTTTTTATAATAAAAAACAGCACTATCAAATTTTTCAAGAAGTTGGAACTGAGTTCCAATATCTAGTAAAGTTTTAGCCAAGTATTTTTGTTGCGAAAATACTATTCCATTATCCTCTAACACAAAACTATTCAATAGATTTAATGACTTCTTGTAACTAGCTATTGCCTTTTTATGATCTCTAGTTTTTCTATAAATTTTAGCAATTAAAGAATTAATTTTAAATTTTAATATTGAGTTTTCGGAACTACTTACTTGTTCATTAAGCCTGAATGACCCTTGTAAGCTTTTAGCATAATTATTAGTTTCAAATAAAGTTTTTAACTCCTCGTATTTTTTTTCTAATACAGAATCTTTAGGTTCTTCAATAAAAATTAAGGAAGTTTTTACATGAAAAACTTCCTTATTATGGATTAATTTATGTCTTGCTTCTATTGGTAAGCTTAGAAGAAATATTAATAAAAATTTGAATAATGAGGGGTAACTTTTATTCATGCTTTAGAAAATATTGAAGCTTTTGAATTTAAAAATAATACTAAATATTTAATATTATTGAATTTATTTTCTTAATCTGATTCACCAACGCTAACCTTTGGTCTTCTAATTCTATTTGTACTTGTTGTAACTCTAGCACTTTCAGAGGAATAATAGTTTACAAAGGCAATATCTGTAGTTTGCCCCTCTTGTCTTTCAAATGTCATTGAAAACTCAGATTGCGAACCTTCACCTGGCTCTAAATGAATTAAATATTCTCCAGTATCTTCATCTTGTGTAAAATCTACATCAACAAGAGCATCTACAGTAAAATTTAAATCAAAAGTATCATCTCCATTATCAACAATACTATAAGAATTTAAATGATCTTCTTCCTCATTAAGTTCTGTTCTTGAAAATTTGATGTCTTTATCTTGAACCGTTAATTTAAAAGTTCGGTTGGTAATGGTATTTTTAAAATTTAGTAAGAACTGATCTTGTGAACCTGTTGACACTGGTTCTGAAATAATTTCACTTACAGCACCTGTATCACTGAATAGATCTATATCTAAACTGTTTGCTTTATCATCATTGGTAAAAGATGATGTAACATCATTGCTAGTTTCTAAATCTAATGTGTAAGCTCCAGATGCGTTTCTACTTAACATAACTTTTCCAAATAATTCTGAGCTTGGTTCTTCTAAAAAAGTAGTATCATCCTGAGAACATGATGAAAAGATTAGGGTAGTAATTAATACAAAAATTGGTAGAGATAAATTTTTCATGATATTGATTTTTAGGGTTTTATTATTTAATTATTAAAATTGTGTGTAATTTAAATTTGCTTGAAGATAAATAAAGTGATTTGTGAAAAACATCATAACATTAACCTTATTTATATGATATTATTTTTGACTGCATACATAGCAAGACCAATTGAATTTTTAACGTTGGTTTTTTTAAGTAAACTTTTTCTGTAGGTATCTACTGTACTCTGACTTATATTTAATTTATTTGCAATTTCAGGTGAACTGTATTCATCAGTAATTAGCTTTAACACTTCTATTTCTCTTGGTGTTAAACTATTTAAAATTGTGCTTTCAGGTCTATTCCCTAATTTTACATTTTCACCTGTGTAAAGTTTTATTAAATTATTTTTAATAGCATCACTAAAATACTGATCTCCCTTATGAACAGCATTAATGGCCTCAATAATGTGAAGCCCCGCACTGTCCTTTGAAAGAAATCCATTAGCTCCAAGATTAATCACTTCCTGAACTAATTTAACATCATCATAACTAGATAAAATAATTACTTTTTGAGTGATTTTCTTTTGTCTAATAAATTTTAAAACTTCAATACCATCATATTCTGGCATGTTAATGTCTAAAATTAAGATATCAGCACTGTTAGATTTAATCCAATCAATAACTTGTTTTCCGGTCAAAGAATAACCCTCAACCTCAATACAGTTATCGGTATTAATAACAGCGATAATTCCTTCGATGAGTATTTTATGATCATCTGCAATGTGGACTTTTATTGTATTTTTCATTTTTAACAAATTTATAGGAGTATATAAGCTTTTACAATACCCTAATGTAGTGAATTTTTACAATCCACATAAATAGGGATAGATGTCTTTAAATCAGAGTAATTTTTTGAACAAGTGGTAAATAAAAAACCAGAGCCGAAACTCTGGTTTATCGCATTAAATATACTAAAGTATTAGGTCTATCGTAACCTATCAACAGATTTTACAAGATCTTCATCCTTTTTGATTGCCTTATTTGCTAAAACAGCAAATACAATAACAACAATAGGGATAAACATCCCAATACCTTTCTCAGAAGAGGCTTCTCCAGGTATAGTTAGAGATAGATATATCAATATTCCTAGTAAAAAGAGATTGATCAAAATAATAATTCGTCCAAGCACAAATTGTAATTTCCTGTTTTTAAATTTAAAAATTGCAATTAATGCAATTAATGCAGTTAAAAAGAAAAATATAGGAATCAATTTCGCTAAAACAGATGTGTCTGAAAATAAGTCTAAGGCATAAACTTCATTTTTTGAATCTTCCCACAATTTAAAAACAAAAGGAAGCATCGCTGAAAGAGTTATTACTATTAAAAGATAAATTGACTGTATTCTCTGTATCATCTATTAAAAACGTTACACAAAATTATCATTTTATTTTTTTAAAAAGAAACTTAAACATATAAAATAATTGTATATATTTGCCACAAGACAACTACACTAATTTTTAATTGTATAGTACTTTATACAATATTTATAAAACCAAAAACTTTAACAAATTCTTACACAAACTAAGAATATTAACTTAACTATTTATTTATGTTCGAAATTTCTGAACTAAAAGCAAAAACGCTTGCTGATCTCCAGCAAATTGCTAAATCTATTGGCTTAACTAAAACCAGTCAATTAAAAAAATTAGATCTAGTATACCAAATCCTAGATATTCAAGCAGCAACCCCTATTAAAGAAGAAAAAAGGTCTGAAAACCCTAAACCTAGGGTGAATAAGCCAAAAAGAAAAAGAGTTGTAAAAAAAGTGGTTTCTGAGGAAAGCATTGCTAAAGATATGGCAAAGCCAACTTCTGAAATTTTAGAAAAAAAATCTAATCTAGATGCTAATATTTCTGAAGAAAAACAACTTAAAAAACCTGTTCATAAATCAGACGGAGCAGAAAAAAAGGGTTCAACTAATGATACGGCTGATAAGAACTCCCTCAACGAGGATAAATCTAATCAGAATAAGCCGAAACCAAATCATAAAAAGCAAAAACCTCATCATAATAACAATAGAAACCAAAAAAACCAAAACCAACGAAACACAAATAATGGGAACAAATATAAAGACCCAGACTTTGAATTCGATGGAATAATTGAAAGTGAGGGAGTATTAGAGATGATGCCTGATGGCTATGGATTTTTACGCTCCTCAGATTATAATTATTTATCATCTCCAGACGATATCTATGTATCTCAGTCTCAAATTAAATTATTTGGTTTAAAAACTGGAGATACTGTAAGGGGTAATGTAAGACCTCCTAAAGAAGGAGAGAAGTATTTTCCTTTAATTAGAGTGTCTAAAATTAATGGATTAAATCCTAATATTGTTAGAGACCGTGTATCGTTTGAACACTTAACTCCATTATTTCCTGAGCAAAAATTTAATTTAGCAGAAAAAGGTAGCTCATTATCAACTAGAATTATTGATTTATTTTCTCCAATAGGAAAAGGTCAACGTGGTATGATTGTAGCACAACCGAAAACTGGTAAAACAATGTTATTAAAAGATGTTGCAAATGCTATAGCCGCGAATCATCCGGAAGTATATCAAATTGTCTTATTGATAGATGAACGTCCAGAAGAGGTAACAGACATGCAACGAAGTGTTCGTGGAGAGGTTGTAGCTTCAACCTTTGATGAACCAGCAGATAAACATGTGAAAGTAGCTAATATTGTATTGGAAAAAGCCAAACGTTTGGTTGAGTGTGGTCATGATGTAGTGATTTTATTAGATTCTATTACGCGTTTAGCCAGAGCTTACAATACCGTTGCACCAGCATCTGGTAAGATATTATCTGGTGGTATAGATGCAAATGCATTACACAAACCAAAACGCTTTTTTGGGGCTGCAAGAAATATTGAAAATGGTGGTTCTCTAACAATTATTGCTACAGCCCTCACAGAGACTGGTTCAAAAATGGATGAAGTTATTTTTGAGGAATTTAAAGGAACTGGTAATATGGAACTGCAATTGGATAGAAATATTTCAAATAGAAGAATCTACCCTGCAATAGACCTTATTAAGTCTAGTACACGTAGAGATGATCTTTTATTGGATTCAAAAAATGTTCAACGTATGTGGGTATTAAGAAAATACCTAGCAGATATGAATCCTATAGAAGCCATGGAATTTATCAGTGATAAGGTTAAATTTTCAAAAAATAATGAAGAGTTTTTAATCTCTATGAATGGGTAAACACCAAGTAAAGTCATAAAAAAAACCGCTATAATCTAGCGGTTTTTTTTGTTATTTATATGAAAGAATCTTGTTACTGAACACCATGAAAAGCTGCTCTATTGTCTTGAACATCTGATGTGTTCTTTAAAGCATTAAATATAGTTGACACTTTATTTTTTCTTTCTTGAGCTATACGTTGTCTGTATGCGTCATAGTTTGGTAAGCTTGTAGCTTTTTCTTTTTTAGACAATACAAAGGCAAATACACCTTTGTCTCCAACAACTTTAGTATATAATTGATTCTCTTTTGCGTAATACATTGCCCCAATTACTTTAGGCTCTGATCCTACCCCCGTCACCGATGGTGATTTTAATGAAGTATTATCTATCTTAATTAAAGAAACATTATTAGCAGTAGCAATATCATTTAATGAAGCTCCTGTCATTTTTTCTTTAATGATTGCTGCTTTTTTCTCATTTAATAGTTTAGGCTTGAGCCTGTTAATTGCTTTTGTAGCACTAACCAAACCTTTTTTTGTTTTGTTAGTTAACATAGCAACTACATAACCATTATCAACATCAAATCGTTGTATAGACCCTACTTTGGTGTCACTACCAAAAGCCCAAGTAACTATTTGTCTTTGAGGTTCTAATATACCTGGTACTCTTTCATCCATAATCCTCAAACCAACTGCAGGCTTAGATTGGTATGAATTGTCTTTTACCACATCATAAAAGTTTTTACCATTGGAAGATATTTCTAAAGCAAATTTTTCTGCATTTAAAAAGGCTGTATTTTCTGTTTCCTGAGAGGGTACTATTTCTCTACCAAAAGTAACCATTTTTACTCCTTTTTGTATATTCCTTTGTTCATCAATTCTAATCACATGATAACCAAATTTAGATTTTACAACACCTACTTTACCTCTTTTGTTCTCAAACATAAAAGCTGCTAAATCAAGGTCAAATCTTTCAGAATTATATGATATGTCGTGTGAAATCCATCCAATATCTCCACCATTATCTTTACTAGCATCAGTATTTATAACACTTGCGATTTCAGAAAATTTATTTTTACTTCTTCTTACTAATTTATAAATACTATCTATTGAAACCTTTGCCTGTGCTTCTGTTTTTGTTGTAGTAGGAGTGGCGCCTTGAGAACCAATAAAAGGAATAAAAATACTACTAGCCTTTACTGAATCTGGTCTAGAAAAAACCTCAGTAATCTTAGATATTTTGAAATAATTACCGTCTACATATGGCCCAAAAGTAGTATTCACTTTACCTTTCATTACTTCTTCAGAAATTGCTTTTGGTAATTTATCTTTCATATAATAAGCCTGCTGTACAGGAATATCTGAACTATTTTCCTCGAAAAAGACAGTATAATCTGTTGAGTTTTTTAATCCTTGAATTACAATCTCTTGGGCAGTTGCTTTATTAATGTCTTTTCTATCTTCTAAAAAACTTGCAACATCATTTTTAATATCTTCTTTATCCTCATTTGTTGGTGAAATAGCAAACTTCACATAGGCTATATCTCTAGAGGCTTCAACTTTATGAGCTGCAGGATTATTTTTTATATACGTTTCAACTTCACTAGTTGATACAGAAACTAAGCTGTCTGGAACCGAAGAATAAGGTATATAAACAAGATCTGCACTTAATAAATCGTTATCTTCTTCATAGGTATACGCTCCTTCTTTTAAAGAAGCACCTAGACCAGATTTAATTAAATTATTATATGTATTTCTCTTTAAATTTGAACCTACTTCATTTATATAATTGCTCCAAGCATTCCATAGATTTTGATCATCGCTTTCTTTTGTATCTTTTAAAAATTGCATAAAGATATCTTTATCAAACAAACCTGCTTCATTCAAAAACTGAGGATTACCCTGCACAGATGGAGAATTTATAATGGTATTTAAAATATCCATCTCTCCTACAGTTACTCCAGCTTGATCAATTTGTTTGTTAAAAATCTTATCTCTTAAGATATTATCCCAAACCGTTTTAGCGGCTTGCATATTAGAAATATTACTATTATTTCTTGTCTTATAGGTATCTAATGCTTCTGCATACTCTTGTCTAGAGATTGATTCTCCATCCACTTCCCCTACTTCATTTATTTTTGAAGAGTCAAAGAAATCTGTTAATGTTGATGGATCTAACACAAATGCAAACAAAGCAAGTCCAATAACAGCTATTAACGCGATAGATCGATCTCTAATTTTAGATAAAATTGCCATAAAATCAATAATTTAATTTGAATGGGCGAATATACAATTTGCGAAGTAAATAAGCAACCAGAAGCCTATGTATTTGACGAAATTATTAAAGGTAATTGAGGATTAATTTTCTTGAGCATCTAAAATTTTTAAAGAAATTTCTTCTATTTTAGAGGAACTTACATTAAGGATTATAATTTTATAATTTGATATATATAATTCTTCTCCTTTTTGAGGAATATTTTCAGTTTGATTAATAATAAAACCTCCCAAAGTTTCATAAGCTTCCTCCTTAGGAATATTAAGATTGTACTCTTCATTAAGATAATCAATTTCTAATCTAGCAGAAAGTTTAAATTCATTATCATTAATTCTTTCATCAATTAATTCTTGAATATCATGTTCATCTTCAATTTCGCCAAAAAGTTCTTCAACAACATCCTCAACTGTTATCATACCTGAGGTTCCTCCATATTCATCAACTACCACAGCTATACTTTTTCTTTTTCTAGTTAAACTATTTAACACATCACTAATCATCATAGACTCGGGAACAATTTCTATAGGTAAGAGAATTGATTTGATGGTTTTAGGTTTTTTAAATAGTTCAAAAGCATTCACGTGACCTATAATATCATCTAAGGAAGTCTTGTATACTAAAATTTTAGAATACCCACTTTTGATAAATAATTCACTAAGTTTTGAGACAGTTTCATGAATTTCTATGGCTAATATTTCTGTTCTAGGAACCATAATTTCTCTTGCCTTAACTTTTTGAAATTCTAAAGCATTTTGAAAAATTTGTATTTCAGAATCAATTTCTTCTTCATTATCATTGCCATTTTCTAATTGCTCAGTGATATAATTACCTAATTCCTCCTTGCTGAAAGCTGTCTGATGATCATCTTTATCTGCACTAAAAATAAACTTAAGAAAGAAGTCTGAAATCCCATTGATTAAATAAGAAAAAGAGTATAATATTACATAAAAAAAATAAGCAGGTAATGAAAAAAGCTTAAGTGTCTCATTTGCATAAACTCTAAATATTGCCTTAGGAAGAAATTCTGCTGTGACTAGTATGATCAGAGTAGATATAAAAGTTTGAAGTAAGATACTACTCATCCCTAAATAGGAAACAATAACTTTACCCATAAAGTAACTGTATATCACCAAAGAAATATTATTACCAACCAGCATAGTAGTAATAAATTTTGAGGAATTTTGAGTTATTTTTCCAAGTATATTAGGAAAAAAACCTTTTCTTTTTTTCTCTAGCTCTATATGTAATTTATTCGCAGATATGAAGGCAATTTCCATGCCTGAAAAAAAGGCAGAAGTTATAATTGAAAAAAGAATGATGATGATATCAACCTCCATTTATGGTTTAGTTCTCTTCTCTATTTTTTTTCTAAAGTTTCTTTTAAAGAAGAATATTAATAAAATAAAGATAGAAAAACCAAGCATAAATAATGCTTTATTTTGATCTTCTTTCCATTCGAATAATGCCTCAACTAAAAAAATTAGAGCTATAATAAGATATCCGTACTGTAAAAACTTCCAAATTTTATTCATAGATCATTACTTTTAGTGATTAGATTTCCGATTGTTTTTTTAGCAACATATTTTTTTAAATTCTCTTGAGACTCAAATCCTTCCCCAACAATTGTATCATTAATTTTGGTAAGAATGAATTTTTTTTCAGTAAAAAAATACTTATTTTTTTGATCCCAAAATAATTGATCTGTCTCTAATCTTGTGGTATCCGAATGATTGATTACTATTACATTACCATTAAGTTCAGAAATGGAAGTCTTTGAGTATGACAAAGCATAATCTCCTAAAACAGTAGTAGAATCTAAACTATTTTTATCAAAATTTATAATTTTAATTCCCTCTGGAAATTCATTGTATGGGTGATTCTTCCTGTTACTAAAATCATTCAAGAGTGAAGTCGTTAACTTTGAAGTTATTCTTCCGGAATCTTTGTAAATATGATGAACATCTCTAGCAACTCCAATGGGAAGATTTTGTTCTGCTAAAAAGTCTCTTACTTTTTTTGAATCATTAGTACAAGAAAAAAGCATTACCACAAATAGGATTGCAGCAATGCTTTTTTTCTTTGTATTTGATATTTTATTCATTATTATTTACCGCTGGAAGTAATCTTTACTGATTCATTAATCCAACATTTAACTTTAAATGGAGCACCTTCGTTAACACCTTCTGTAAAAATAACCTTCTTAGAAGGGAAATTAGCTTTATAATTTCTTGTAAACTTTCTAGCTACAGTACTTATACTAGGATCAACTTTACTTGCTCTAACAGCTTTATTATATGCTGCAACATAGGTCATTCTTTTTTCAAATTCATTTGTTCCACAAGCATTCACAGAGGATGCATATAAACTGGCAATAAAAAGGTAAGCTCTCCCCATATTCGGGTTAAGAGCGATAGCTTCTCTGGCCAATTGTCTTGCTTTTGACTTTTGCCCTCTTTTTTTTGCGGCTTGAGCAAATTTTAATTTAAAGTTTGCCTTTTTGAGAGGATCTGTTTCTAAATCAAAAGCCTTCATTCTCATTTCTTGAGCTCCTGATATGTCTCCTTTTTTTGCTAATACTCCAGCAACAAAAGAATATGCATCTGCTGATGGAGATGCTTCAGCATAAGCAATAGCTAATTTCTCAAAAAGAGGATCATCTGTACATTCTTTATTAAACATTCTAGATACTGCTCTCTTTAACCACTTTGAATTTGATTTATTATCTTCAAAATCTCTTTCATATAAAGGGATTAAACGATCACAGGTAGATAATACGATAATAATTTGATCTAAACCAGATTCTACTTGTCCTAAAGCTTTTGAATTTATAGTATACGCTCTAAGATTTTTCGACTCTCTTTTATCTAATTCTTGACCAGCGTCTAATTTATCATTTAATGCTTTTAATTTTTTTGCATAGTCTGCTAGTTTTTCTCCTACAGATTCTAATACATCATCATAGGTGTCAAAAACTTTTTGAGGGTTAGTATCCTTGAAAGTGTCAGTAATTCCTTGAAAATATCTGTAAATATTTTTTACACTCATTCGAGTAGGATCTATACTGTAAGCTAATTGAAGAATTTCAAAAACTTCTTCGTCAGTACCTAATTTATTTTTTATTAAAAAAGAAGCATAGTTACTGTGGGCCTTTGCAGGATCTTTAGTTGGAAAATTTTCTAATCTTTGAAGATATACTCGTTTTACAAGGGCCGCAGCTTCTGTTTTGTCTTCTGCATTTTTAAATCTTACTTGAGCTAATTTATCTCCTAGTTTGTATACATTAATGGATAAATTTTTACAATTATCCATTAAATACATCCAATTTGGATAAGCGTCATCATATTTTTTTGATTGATAATCTCCCTTAAATAAATTGTATTTTATATTACATTCTTGCTTTGCATCCTGAGCATTTAATGCAAGTGACCCTAAAAAAAGAAATAGGTTTGCTAATAAAATAATTTGTTTCTTCATTTCTAATCGTATTTGTTAATCAATTTTTCTCTTTTTAAACCAGACATCATTTAATGAAAGACTAAGTCTAAAGTTAACATATTTTTCTTCCAAGAGTCCGTTATCTGTTGTACCTTTTTTACCGTATTCTACACCCAAGTTAATATTAGACAATCTGTTACCTAGTGGAAATCCTAGACCAAAAGATATGCCAAAGTCATCTATACTAGTAAAAGTATTACCATTGGGATTACCATTAACTAAAAGTCCTAATTTTTCAAACTTTAATCCTCCCCTGTAAGTAACTCTTTGCCAATAGCTTGAAATAGAATTAATTTTTGGAATGTAAAATCCTCCTGCTGAAATTCTATTAGATTGACCATATTGAAAACTTTGAGCGCTATTATCAAAATAACCTGAAGCTACTAATGCGTCTTGAGTTTTATAATTTATTCCAGCATACCATTTGTTTGTTTTCCCTAGACCAAGTCCTAATATTGTTTCTAAAGGTCTATCTAAATTTGCTGTCAATGGACCCGAAAAAATAGTATCTCTGGGCTGCTCAAAACCTGATGCTCCTATTGATAATGAATATAAATTTTCTGTTCCTGTGGAGCTCAGAGAGTTACCTAACTTAACAGAAGCTCCAACATGTAAATTTAAATCTTTAGCAATTTTTGTTTTATACTGAGCTCCTAATTTTATAGAACCTCCCCTTACATTAGAATTCTCTACATTTTTTGTAGCTAAAGCAACTTCTTCACGAACATTCAGTACACTATTTTGAATATTCCCAAATAAGAAATCTAATTCTAATCCAACAGAAAATCCTTTAAAGAGTTTTAATCCAACACCTCCATAAATTCTATTCACATCACCTGACCCAACATACTGAGTAATTTCCTCAGGATTACCTTCATCATCATTTAATGTATTTAAAAGAGAATATCCTACAGAAGATGTAGGTTGCATACCAAAAACTGCTGCCATTTTCTTGGTTAAAGGAAAAGCAATACTGAAATAACTTAAACTTGTGGAATTTGTTGATTGATTTATATCTGCATCACTAATGGTTAAATCATTATTTAAAACTCCAAAAACATAAGTGGCTAGTCTAAGTTCTGATAATGAGGCCGGATTTACAAAGTTTAAATAATTTGGGCTGCTATATGCAGCTCCAATACTACCCATACTTATTTGCTCAACTGTTCTAGTTCCAAATTCTTCTCCAACACCAAAATAAGAGTAAGGGGAAGAAGTTGATCTTTGAGAAAAAGACTGCGCTGAAATAATAACAGCTAAAATGAATATGAATTTTTTAATCATTATTGATTGTTAAATGTCAATATTTTATTTAATCCTTTGAGGAGAAAATTTTGATTCGCAAAGATGCTATTTTTTAATTGTTTGGACAAGAATTTTGTATCTCCTCCTGTTAAAACTATTGTTAAATCACCAAAATCTTGCTCATATTGTGCAATTACCCCCTCTATTTCACAGATTATTCCATTAATTATACCTGAATGAATTGATCCTGAGGTAGATGCACCTACTCTATTAAACTCCTCATTTTTAGATAATAAGGGTAGTTTTTCAGTATACTGATGCAATGATTTATATCTCATATCAATTCCTGGAGAAATCGCACCTCCTAAATATTCATTTTTAGAATTAATAAAATCATAAGTAATACATGTACCTGCATCTATCACTAAAGAGTTTTTAGATGGATATGAACAAACAGCTGCAGCCGCCAATGCAATTCTATCGTTTCCTAATGTTAATGGTGTAGTATATAAATTTTTAAAAGGTAATTTGGTAGTCGTATTCAAAGTATGCAAAAGGGGTAATTTCTTAAATTCCTCAAGATATTCATCTTTTATACCTTTTACTGAACTCACTATACTTCGAGTAATAGCATATTCATTTAAAATTCTTTTTAATTCCTGTAAAAAATTAAATTCCTCACAAATGGTAGTTATTATGATTCTATCTAATTCAAAAACAGCTACTTTGATTTTTGAATTCCCTATGTCAATGACTAGATTCATTCTTTATTTAAAAGTGAATGCCAAAAATACAATAGATTTTTCTATTTTTATTTGGTAGTTGTGAAAAACTCGCTTTATATTTGCCACCGCTAAGTGCAAAGGTACCTTAGCTCAGTTGGTAGAGCAAAGGACTGAAAATCCTTGTGTCCCTGGTTCGATTCCTGGAGGTACCACAAAAAAATCCGAACATATTGTTCGGATTTTTTGTTTATATATTATATCATTTGCAGGTTGGCTAACTCTTGCTTGGTTAGTTCTCGCCATCTTCCCCTGGGAAGATTTTTTTTAGTTAAGCCTGCAAAAAGAACTCTATCTAATTTTACAACCTTATAACCAACATGTTCAAATATTTTACGAACAATTCTATTTCTACCAGAATGAATCTCAATCCCTACCTCTGTTTTAGATTGCCCCTCCACATAAGAAACAGCATCAATGAAAACTTTTTTACCCTCTATTATAACCTCACCTCTCAACTTTTGTAAGTCTTTTAAATCTAATTTTTTATCAAGAGAAGCATGATATAATTTTTTAACATCATGTTTAGGATGAGTTAATTTTTTTGCTAATTCACCATCATTAGTAAATAGAAGAAGACCTGTAGTCATTCTATCTAATCTTCCTACTGGATAAATTCTTTCTTTTGCCGCATTTGAAACTAATTCCATTACTGTTTTCCTTCCACGCTCATCGTCCATAGTGGTGATGTAATTCTTTGGCTTGTTTAATAAAACATATTTCTTTTTTTCAGGAGAAATAGAGGTTCCATCAAAACGAACATCATCATTTGGCTGTACCTTGTACCCCATTTCGGTAACCAAGTTTCCATTTACGGTTACACTACCATGCTCTATATAAGTATCTGCTTCTCTTCTTGAACAAATTCCGGAGTTTGATATAAACTTATTTAACCTTATACCACCAACATCAACTTTTTTAGGAGTTGTTAATGGTTTTTTAAAGTTTTTACGAAAAGTATTTTTTCTTTGGGGAGAGTTGCCTTTTCTTGCTTGTCGTCCTCCCGACGATTTATGATTTGAGTTCATTTTAAAAATTTTCGGCAAATGTAATCATTAATTATTTCACAACAAATTCACTTTAAAAGGTACTCAAAATATTGGTCTACAGAACTCCCAGTATTTTTAAAAAATAAGAATTACATTGTGTATTAGAACTCAATTTACTGTTTTGAGCGTATTAATTACTTGATCTATAATTAGAGAAGTATCAATAAAAACTAAACTAAAAACACCTATTAATAATAGTATTTTGAGTGTAGTATGTAAGATCGTATATTCTTGTTTTTTTGATGATTTGAGCAGAACTGCACCGATAATAATTAAAGAAACAACCATCATATAAAAATAATATTTCATAAATGAGATAGCTGGGTGATTTAAAAGGATACTTACTGTAAGTAAAGCAAAAAATAATACTACAACAGAAAATAATTTGGTATTTCTTTCACCATAGGCTACAGGAAAAGTTTTATAATTACTAGCTACTGCACCTTTCATATTTTCTAAATCTTTAATGAGTTCTCTAACCATAATAACTAGAAATA
>Ga0233400_1000516_pt1 | contig 18524 bp, 10 predicted proteins | sample 46DmetaG_FD_182708 | JGI IMG/M metagenome (GOLD analysis project Ga0233400, IMG submission 182708) | Seawater microbial communities from Monterey Bay, California, United States - 46D | ecosystem: Environmental > Aquatic > Marine > Coastal | place: USA: California | collected 2016-10-21
AGCAACTGGACATATCGTAGAACAAATTGAATTGATCAAAGAAATCATGGATCAGGGATATGCCTACGAAATTAATGGCTCTGTATATTTTGATGTAATCAAATTTAATAAAGACATTCCTTACGGAAAGTTGAGTGGAAGAAACATAGAGGATCTCATACATAACACAAGAACCTTAGATGGTCAAAATGATAAGAAAAACCCACAAGACTTTGCTTTGTGGAAAAAAGCAGAACCTGTACATATTATGCGATGGCCCTCTCCATGGAGTGAAGGTTTTCCTGGATGGCATTTAGAATGTACTGCAATGAGCACCAAATATTTAGGTACTCAATTTGATATTCATGGAGGTGGAATGGATTTAAAATTCCCACATCATGAATGTGAAATTGCTCAAGCTGAATCCATACACAAAAAACCTCCGGTAAATTATTGGCTCCATGCAAATATGCTTACTTTGAATGGAAAGAAAATGGCCAAATCTACAGGGAATAACATCTTACCTGGTGAAATGTTTAGCGGTGAAAATGGTGTTTTTAAAAAAGCATTTTCTCCCATGTCGGTTCGTTTTTTTATGCTTCAGGCCCATTATAGAAGTATAGTAGACTTGAGTGAAACCGCTTTAGAAGCTTCAGAAAAAGGATTTCAACGATTGATTGAAGGTCTATCTAAATTAGAAAGCTTAACCTTAAGCGCTGAAAGTTCTGGATTTGACTTAACGGCATGGAAAAACAAATGTTATGCGGCCATGAATGACGATTTCAATAGCCCATTGCTAATTGCTCATCTTTTTGATGCGATCAAATACATTAATGCAGTTGCCAATGGACTTCAGAGCATAAGCAAAGATGATTTAGAGCTTCTTTCCAAAGAAATGAATGCCTTCTTTTTTGATGTTTTAGGTTTATTGCATACAGAAAAAAATTCTGCTGAAGAAGGGAATCAACAATTAGAAGGAGCATTAAAATTAATCGTGGAACTTAGAAATAAGGCACGTACTTCCAAAGACTTTGAAACCTCTGATCTGATTAGGGATTCATTAAAAGAAATGAATGTTCAAATAAATGATACGGCAGAAGGTACAACTTTCAAAATCAATTAAGATTAACTCGTTTTGAAAAAGATTCTAATTTACCCTTTTATTTTATTAATAAAAGGGTACCAATCTTTTATTTCTCCCCTACTCCCACCTAGTTGCAGGTATCAACCCACTTGTTCTCAATACACCCTGGAGTCTCTTAAAAAATATGGTCTTCTTAAAGGAGGAATTTTAGGAATCAAAAGGATTTCAAAATGCCATCCCTGGGGAGGTTCAGGTTATGATCCAATTCCTTAAGGAAAAATTTACTATCGATTTGAATTTAATTACATTTACATTGATAAATAACGCACTTATGCTTCTCTCAAAGATCGACTGGGCTCCCAGCGAAACACTATTTAAAATCGGTAGTTTTGGAATCCATTACTACAGTTTGATGTTTATCATCGCATTTGGGTTGGGATACTACATCATGAAAAAAATCTTTGACCAGGAAAAAATTCCTTTAGAACATTTAGAGTCTCTTTTTGTGTATATGATTATTTCCATTTTATTAGGCGCTCGATTGGGTGATGTGTTTTTTTACAGTTGGGATTATTATCAAGATCATTTGATTGAAATATTGCTCCCTATTCGAGATACCCCTACAGGATATACTTTTACAGGGTTTAGAGGCCTTGCTAGTCACGGAGCTGTTATTGGATCCCTTTTAGGACTTTACTTATACCGACGTAAATTCAAACTAAAATCTCTCACCTGGGTTTTAGATCGTGTGGTTGTTCCTGCCAGTTTAGGCGCTTTTTTTGTAAGGATTGGTAACTTTTTTAATTCAGAAATTGTAGGGGAATACACCAATTCAAATTTTGGAGTTGTCTTTTTAAATCGAGGAGAAAATGCCGCTAGACATCCCGCACAGCTTTATGAAGCAATCGGTTATCTAATCTTGTTTTTCTTGCTAAGACAAATATATAAAAGTGCCAAAAAAGACAAGCCCGGCTTCTTAGTGGGAGTCTTTTTCACAAGTATGTTTATCATTCGCTTTTTAGTAGAATTTCTTAAAGAAAGTCAGGGTGGTTTTGAAACCTATCTTCCCATACTTTCTACAGGGCAATGGCTCAGTATTCCTCTTGTCTTATTCGGAATATATCTTATGGTACGAAAAACAAATACTGTAACTAGTGAAGCTTAAAAGTGTCTTTTTGATTCTTGGGGTAGTATTTTTTTTAAGTGCATGCAATAACACACCCTCAAGAACAATTAAAGAAGCTAGTGTGGTTTTTAAAAAAGAAGCTTCCTTAGTGATCTTTAATCTTAATGGGGAGCTTATTAAAGAGTATGACATAGAACTTGCTGATACACCTTACGAGCGTCAAACTGGTTTAATGTATCGAACAGAAATGAACTCCCATAATGGAATGTTATTTGTTTTTGAAGACAGTGCTATACGCTCGTTTTACATGAAAAATACGTTGATTTCACTAGATCTTATCTTTCTCAATGAATCGCTAGAAATTATAAGTATCTATAAAAATACTACACCCTATGATGAGTCCAGCATTCCATCACTAGCCCCAGCTAAATATGGTTTAGAACTTCGTTCTGGACAAAGCGAATTACATCAATTTACAGAAGGAATGAAAATTAAATATACTGAGTTATGAATGAAACGGAATTATTAAAATTAACTTATCCTATCGGAAAATTTGAATGGCTAGAAAATCCAACATCAGAGGCAATTAACCAGGGAATTACAAGACTAGAAAAATTTCCTGAGAAATTAAAGGCAGCTATTGCAGGACTTTCAAAGGATACTTTACAAAATTGCTATCGCCCAGAAGGTTGGAATATTGCGCAAGTGGTACATCATTTAGCAGACAGTCATATGCATTCATTTCTTCGGTTTAAACATGCAATACTGGAAGATACACCTTCCATAAAAGATTATCAGGAAGCAAACTGGGCACAGCTCCCAGACGCCTCTAGTACGGACTTATCATATAGCTTAGATTTGATTACTGCCTTGCATAAACGCTGGACACTCTTTTTAAAATCACTTACTCCTGAAGAGCTAAATAGATCATACTTTCATCCAGAACGAGCAAAACATTATCCATTAAATACCACCATTTTAATCTATGCCTGGCATGGCGAACATCATTTAGCGCATATTGAAAATGCTAAGAAAAAAGGATTTTAAATAAAAAGCCAAATCTCACGATTTGGCTTTTTTATTGAAAGTAAGTTACTTAATTATTTTTGCTCTAGAGCTTTCTTTTTTTGTGTATCATACATTACTGGAGTAGCAATAAACACAGAAGAATAGGTTCCAACTAGAACACCTACAATAAGCGCAAACATAAATCCTCTAATAGATTCCCCACCAAAGATAAAAATCGCTAACAATACGATTAAAGTGGTGAGTGAGGTATTCAAAGTTCTACTTAGAGTACTATTCAAAGCAGCATCTACAGTTGTATCTAAATCCCATTTAGTATGCTCGGCTAAAAACTCTCTAATACGGTCAAAAACGACCACTGTATCATTTAGAGAATACCCAATCACAGTTAGGATTGCTGCAATAAAAGCTTGATTGATTTCCATGTTAAAAGGCATAAACGTATAGGTAATTGAAAATATACCCAATACAATCAACACATCATGGAATACAGCAGCTACAGCACCTAATGAAAACTGCCATTTCTGGAAACGCAAAAGAATGTATAAAAACACAACAATTAGGGATCCGATTACTGCTAAAAAGGAATTGTTTTTGATATCATCCGCAATGGTTGGTCCCACTTTGATTGATGACATAATTCCTATTTGCTTTTTAGAGCTTCCATTGATGAAATTTTCATAGGTCATCCCATCAGGTAAATAAGATTGCAAAGCAGCAAAAAGTTTGTTTTGAATCTCTTCATCTACTTCAATACCCTCTACATCAACTTTGTATTTTGTGGTAATTTTAAGTTGGTTTTCTTCTCCGTAGGTTTTTGCCTCAGCACTCCCAAATTCATTGGATAAAATTGATCCAATTTCTGTAGGATTTACAGCATTCTCAAAACGTACGGTATACGATCTACCTCCAACAAAATCAACTCCTTCATTTAATCCTTTAAAAGATAAAGAAGCCAAACTTACAAGGATCAATATTGAGGACACGATATAAGCTACTTTTCTACGCTGAAGGAAAGATATTTTAATATTTGAAAATAATCCTTTAGTCGCCTTAGTTGAGAAAGAAACATCTTTACCCTTTTCATTTCTTGCATCAACAAGGATTCTAGTGATAAAAATCGCTGTAAAAAGAGAGGTTCCAATACCGATCAAAAGAGTTGTTGCAAAACCTTTAATAGGTCCTGTTCCAAATATAAACAGAATCAAAGCGGTTAGCCCTGTGGTAATGTTGGCATCCAAAATAGAAGAAAGTGCATTGTTAAATCCATCAGCAATTGCTTTTCGAATTCCTTTTCCTTTTCCTAATTCTTCTCGAACACGTTCAAAAATAAGTACATTGGCATCTACAGAAATACCGATTGTTAACACAACACCCGCTATTCCGGGTAATGTAAGTACAGCTCCTAGCCCTGCTAATATTCCAAAGATGAGTAGGATATTTAATATTAAAGCTATATCAGCATAGATTCCAGAACTACCGTAATAAAAGATCATCCATCCTAGAACAAAGATCAAAGCAATAATGAAAGAGTATACACCCGCTTCAATAGCTTCTTGACCTAGAGAAGGTCCAACAATTTCAGATTGAATAATCTCAGCAGAAGCAGGAAGTTTACCCGCACGTAATACGTTTGCTAAGTCAATTGCTTCATTAAGTGTAAAGTTTCCTGTAATTTCAGAACGTCCACCAGCTATAGCCCCGCTTGAAACTCCAGGAGCAGAGTAGACAATATTATCTAATACTATGGCGATATTACTTGCTTCTTTAAAGGCTTTACCCGTCATGGCTTCCCATATTCTTGCACCTCTGGTATCCATTTGCATGGAAACTGCTGCATTCCCTACTTGATCATAGGTTTGTAGCGCATCAACAACCACTCCTCCACTTAAAGGAGCTTGGTTATCTCTGTTTGACTTCAATGCATATAATTCGATTACATCACTATTTACCTCAGGTTTACCCCAAACAAAGCGGATATATCTATATTGAGTGGGTAATAATTTTCTAACATTCGGTTGGTTTAAATAATCCAAGATCAAGTCAGCATCTCGAGAAGCAAACTGAGCTAAAACAGGACCCCCTTGAAAACCTTGCCCAACAATTCGATCCAAAATAGGGTTAGTTGCTGAAGTAGATATAGAATCTTGTGCAGACACATCTGCTAAAAGATCATCAATCTCAGAGGACGCATCTTTTTCTTCATCCACTGCTACTTTAGTTTCATCCACCTGTGTTTTGAGGAATTCATTGGCTTTGATTAAATAGCTGATCAACTCATCATTCTTATAAGTTTCCCAAAATTCTAACTGTGCAGTACTTTGTAATAAATTTTGAACACGCTCAACATCTTTCGCCCCTGGTAATTCAACTAGAATTCTCCCTGAAGTTCCTAAACGTTGGATGTTGGGTTGAGTAACACCGAATTTATCAATACGCTTTCTTAACACTTCAAAAGCAGAAACAATAGACTCATCAATTTTTCTACGAACAACAACTTGTGTTTCTTGATCCGTCATTTCGAAATTGATCTCATCACTCAATGTTCGGTTTGCAAAAATATCTGGAGAAGCAAGCTTCTCTCCACTCTTCACTGCATCAAAGGCTTTGAAGAACGATTCTATATAAGGTTCATCTGTAGATTTTTGAAGGATATCAGCTTCGTCTAAGGCTTTATTGAAAACTGGATTTCGTGTATTTTCAGCTAAACCACTGAGGATATCGCGTATAGAAATTTGAAGAATAACATTGATTCCACCTTTTAAATCAAGCCCTTTATTGAGCTCTTTATCTTTGGCGTCATTATAGGTTGTAAACCCATATAAACTTTTATTTCCTATAGAGTCTAAGTAAGCAGCTGCTTTTTGATCACGGACTTCTAAATAATTTGGGACCGCTTCAGAAATAGTTTGTTCAGCAAAGGAATCTGCTTGTTTTTCTACACTACTGGCGATGAATGTAAACGAGAGTTGGTAAATACTTACTAGTGCAAATAAAATACCGAAAACTCGAATTAAAGAATTGTTTTGCATTTCAATTAAAATTTAAGCTCAATTAAGGCGTGCAAATATAGGATTAAACCAAAGAATTGACAACTCTAAGGAGAATTAATGAATGTGAAAATGAGTAATTTAGAGTATATCGCTTAATGCAGCGTTCATTGCTGATACTTTTTCAGCACTTTCTTTCATCAATTGCTTCTCTTCAGCATTTAATTGAACATCTACAATCGATTCAACTCCATTTGCACCAATGATACAAGGAACGCCAATACAAATGTCATTCAACCCATACTCTCCCTCTAAGAAAACAGAACAAGGAATCATTCGTTTTTGATCGTTAATAATGCTATCAACAAGATAGGCAACTGAGGCTCCAGGTGCATACCAAGCGGAAGTACCCAAAAGTTTTGTTAGTGTTGCCCCACCTATCATAGTGTCTGCGGCAACTTTTTCTAATGATTTTTTGTCTAAATATTGAAAAACTGGTGCTCCATTATAACTGGCTAAACGAGTAAGCGGAATCATCGTGGTATCTCCATGACCACCTATCACCATACCTTGAATATCATTAGCTGGTTTGTCTAATGCAAGGGATAAATAGGTTTTAAATCGTGAACTATCTAAAGCTCCTCCCATTCCAATAATTCGATTCTTTGGAAGACCTGTTGCTTTTAATGCTAAATATGTCATTGTATCCATTGGATTGGAAACTACAACAATAATGGTATTTGGAGAATGAGCCAAAATGTTCTCTGATACACTTTGAACAATTCCAGCATTAATACCAATTAATTCTTCACGAGTCATTCCAGGTTTACGAGGAATTCCCGAGGTGATTACTACCACGTCACTACCAGCTGTTGCTGCATAATCATTGGTAACTCCTGTTATGGATGTATTAAAACCTAAAGTGGTTGCTGTTTGAAATAAATCTAGTGCTTTCCCTTCAGCAAAACCCTCTTTAATGTCAAGTAAAACAACTTTACTAGCAATACTTTTTTGAGCAATATATTCTGCACAAGAGGCACCCACATTTCCCGCTCCAACTATGGTAACTTTCATTTTTATTTTTTTAATTTATTATACATCTATGTTTGCGTAAATCGCATTTTTTTCAATAAACTCTCTTCGAGGAGGGACTTCATCTCCCATCAACATGGAGAATACTCGATCTGCTTCTCCCCCATTATCAATATTTACTCTTCGTAAGGTACGTTCTTGTGGGTTCATCGTTGTATCCCACAATTGCTCAGCATTCATCTCTCCTAAACCTTTATAACGCTGAACACTCGAACCAGAACCAAATTCTTGCATTAAACGATCCCGCTGATCATCACTCCAAGCATAATCTTTTTTCTGTCCTTTTTTAACTAAATAAAGAGGGGGAGTCGCTATGTAAATATACCCGGACTCAATAAGTTCTCTCATGTACCTGAAGAAGAAGGTCAAGATTAAAGTGGAAATATGGCTTCCATCTACATCTGCATCACACATGATCACCACTTTGTGATAACGCAATTTTTCTAAATTCAAGGCTTTGCTGTCTTCTTCTGTACCAATTGTAACACCTAGAGCGGTATAGATATTTCTAATTTCCTCGTTTTCAAAAACCTTGTGTTGCATGGCCTTTTCTACGTTCAATATCTTTCCTCTTAAAGGAAGGATGGCTTGAAAATTACGATCACGGCCCTGCTTGGCCGTCCCTCCTGCCGAGTCACCCTCTACAAGGAACACCTCACATAATGCGGGATCTTGTTCGGAGCAATCAGATAATTTTCCTGGTAAACCTCCACCACTCATGACGGTTTTTCTTTGAACCATTTCACGCGCCTTTTTGGCAGCATGTCTAGCCTGAGCAGCTAAAATAACCTTCTGAACAATGGTTTTTGCATCGTTCGGATTTTCTTCCAAATAATTTTCAAGCATTTCGGAAACCGCTTGAGAAACGGCAGAGGTAACTTCTCTATTTCCTAATTTCGTTTTTGTTTGCCCTTCGAATTGGGGTTCTCCTACCTTTACAGAAATAATTGCAGTTAAACCTTCTCTAAAGTCATCTCCTGCAATTTCAAACTTTAACTTATCAAGAAGTCCAGAACTATCTGCATACTTCTTAAGCGTAGATGTTAAACCACGTCTAAACCCTGCCAAGTGTGTTCCCCCTTCGTGGGTATTAATATTGTTCACATAAGAGTGAAGATTTTCAGAATATGAGGTATTGTAAATCATTGCCACCTCCACTGGAACTCCATTTTTCTCTCCCTCCATTGCAATTACGTCACTTATAATTGCTTCACGAGATTCATCCAGAAAATGGATAAATTCTACCAATCCTTTTTCAGACAAAAAAGTTTCAGATTTAAACTCACCAGACTCCTCTTTTTCACGACGATCTGTAATTGTAATTGTTATTCCCTTGTTTAAGTAAGCGAGTTCTCGCATTCTTAAGGACAACGTTTCGTAACTATATTCTCTTGTTTGAATAAAGATTTCAGCATCAGGCTTGAAGGTAACTAATGTTCCTGTCTCGCTAGACTCTCCAACAGTTTTAACTGGCTCAAGCGCCTTACCTCTCTGGTATGTTTGTTCCCAAACTTTTCCATCACGATAGACTGTTGCTGTTAACTGCTCAGAAAGCGCGTTTACACAAGAAACACCTACCCCATGCAATCCTCCAGAAACTTTATATGAATCCTTATCAAACTTTCCTCCTGCCCCAATCTTGGTCATTACAACCTCTAAAGCAGAAACACCTTCTTTTTTATGAATTCCAACAGGAATTCCACGACCATTATCTTTAGTCGTTATTGAGTTATCCTCATTGATCGTTACAGCAATTTCATCACAATAACCTCCAAGGGCTTCATCAATAGAATTATCAACAACTTCGTAAACTAAATGATGGAGACCTCTAACCCCGATATCCCCAATATACATAGAGGGCCGCATACGAACGTGCTCCATTCCCTCAAGGGCTTGTATACTATCTTCCGAATATTGTTTGTTTTGATTTTCTTCACTCATAAGTGTGCATTTTAAGGCATTTTTAACCGACTAACAAATATAACTATTCAGCTACTCAAAAATGACTCAAACCCCTGTCAATAGTGATGAAGTTATCAACATTTAAGTTTGAAAAAAAAGTACCCTATATCAATTTAAGAAGAGGAATATAAATTTATTCATTGTAGCCTTTTTCATGCACTTTTGCAACCGCTCTTCCACTCGGATCATTTTGATTTTGAAATGCAGCATCCCAGGCTAATGCAACAGGTGTACTACATGCCACAGAAGGCACTGAAGGAACACTTAGAGCTGCAACATCACTAGGGAAATGAGATTCAAATATAGTTCTATAATAAAATTCTTCTTTGTTTTGTGGAGTTTGAACGGGGAAACGATAATGTGCGTTGGTCATTTGTTCATCAGTAACCTCTTTGTCCACTACTTCCTTTAAAGTATCGATCCAACTGTAGCCTACTCCATCAGAAAATTGCTCTTTCTGACGCCAAGCAACACTTGCTGGCAAGTAGTCTTCAAATGCTTTTCTCAATACCCATTTTTCCATGCGTTCTTCAGTAATCATTTTATCCTTAGGATTTAGACGCATCGCAACTTCAATAAACTCCTTGTCTAAAAATGGTACACGTCCCTCAATTCCCCAAGCAGCTAGAGACTTATTTGCTCTCAAGCAATCATATTGGTGAAGTTTGTCCAGCTTTCGAACGGTTTCTTCATGAAACTCTTTTGCATTTGGAGCTTTATGAAAGTATAGATACCCCCCAAACAACTCATCAGCTCCTTCTCCTGATAAAACCATTTTAATCCCAAGGGCTTTGATCGCACGAGCCATCAAAAACATTGGAGTGGACGCTCTGATAGTTGTGATATCATAGGTCTCAAGATGGTAAATAACCTCACGAATAGCATCTAACCCTTCTTGTATGGTGAATTTTATTTCATGATGAACTGTCCCAATATGCTCTGCTACTTTTTGAGCCGCTGCTAAATCTGGCGAACCCTCTAGACCTACTGAAAAGGAATGCAATTGAGGCCACCAAGCCGATTGTGTGTCATCAGACTCCACCCTTTTTGCAGCAAACTTTTTTGCCAATGCCGAAGTAATTGAAGAATCCAAACCGCCAGAAAGCAAAACGCCATAAGGAACGTCGCTCATTAATTGACGGTGTACTGCATCAGACAATGCATCGTGTAATTCTTCAATTGAAGAAGGATTATCTTTTACCGAATCATAGGTAGTCCATTCAGGCTTATACCATTTTGTTGGCGCCTCATCTTTGCTATGTAAATAATGTCCAGGTGGGAATAATTCTATTTTTGAACAAATGCCTTCTAAAGCTTTCAATTCAGAAGCTACGAAGAAAGTACCGTTAGCGTCCCATCCCATATACAGTGGAATAATTCCCATATGATCTCTTGCAATAAAAAATTCATCTTTAGACTCATCATATATTGCAAAAGCAAAAATACCATTCAATTTATTTACAAATTCTTTCCCTTCTTTTTCATAAAGTGCAAGAATTACCTCACAATCAGATTGTGTCTTAAATGCATAACTCGACTCATAAGGAGCACGTAATTCACGGTGGTTGTATATTTCACCATTAGCCGCTAAAATCAAATTTCCTGATGGATTAATCAAAGGTTGTTTTCCTGAAGTAGGGTCAACAATAGCCAAACGCTCATGTCCTAAAATAGCATTTTTGGCATCATAAATACCGCTCCAATCTGGACCTCGGTGACGAAGTCGTTTTGACATCTCTAAAATCTGAGGTCGCACTTCGGCTGAAGGCTGCTTTAAATCAAAAGCACATACAATTCCACACATAATAATAATTTTCATCAAATATAATTATATGTGATAATAATTATAGATAAAACATATATTTGCTATATGATATAAACTAAAAAGAGCTAAAACGTATAAATTATTTAGCTCTTTAATATAATGTGAAAGATTTTATGAAAGTTATTCGTTTTCTAGCGAAAACGATTACTATATACCACATTACCGTTTAATATGGTGGCTACAATTCTAGCTTTAAGTATTTTTCTTTCACTAACTTTTATTATATCGCGATCCAACATGATAAAGTCTGCATTTTTACCTACCTCTATGGATCCTTTTTCATCCTCTTCAAAGTTGGCGTAAGCACCCCAAATTGTCATTCCTTTCATGGCTTCTATTCGGGAAAGCTTATTTTCTGACAAATATCCGTCTTCGGGAAACTGCTCACTATCTTTTCTTGCCACAGCTGCATAAAAAGTTTTAATTGGACTTACTTCTTCTACAGGGAAATCTGTTCCTAGGGCAATTCTACCTGATTGTAACAATAATGCTTTGTATGCATATGCGCCTAACAAACGCTCTGAACCCAAACGTTCTTCAGCCCAGTACATATCACTTGTCGCATGAGTAGGCTGAACCGAAGGAATTATCTTTCTATTGAATAATTTGATATCAGCCGTATCGATGATTTGAGCATGTTCAATACGCCATCTCGGATCGTCAGAAAAAACTAGTGCTTTTTTATAGGCATCAAGTACCGCCTTATTTGCGTCATCCCCTATGGCATGGGTGTTCAATTGAAATGGGGTTGTTGCAAGTTTGTATGCTAGTTTCTCAATAGAATCTTTAGAGGTTATAAATTCCCCTTTATGTCCTTTAAGATCAGCATAGGCTGTTTTTAAAGCTGCACCACGTGAACCAAGTGCTCCATCTGCATAAACTTTAAATGAGCGAACGTTTAATTTGTCTGTCTTGATTGGACCTGCTTTCAAGAAATAGTCCATGTTCTCCTTGGTATTGGAAATCATGGCATATACGCGCATACTCAAGAGTCCCTTTTTCTGGAGGCTGTCTACTAAAAAGATATCGTCTTTATTCATCCCAGCAACAGAAACAGAAGTTAAGCCGTTTTCGAAACCTATTGCTTCAGCCTCCTTAAGGGCTTTCACTTTATCCTCTATTGTTGGTTGTGGAAGTATCTTTTCAACCAAGCGCATAGGTGCATCCACAAGAACTCCTGTGAGCTTTCCTTTTACTTTTATTATGGTCCCACCCTCAACTTCAGTTTCTTCAGTAATTCCAGCTAGGTTTAATGCTTTTTGGTTTACTAACAACGCATGTCCATCAATACGTCTAAGCGCTACAGGTGTTTCTGGAAATAATTCATCCAATTGTTCTTTGTTAGGTAATTCTTTAACGTCCCAGTCATTCTGATCCCAACCTCTTCCGATGATAGCTTTCATTTGCCTACCTGCTGTGGCTTCTTTCAATACCGAAATTACTTCATCATAGCTTTGGGTTCCTTTTAGATCAATCTGCTGAAGGTTTAGACCTAAACTTAAAAAATGACAATGCGAATCGATTAAACCTGGATATACAGGTAGATTTTGTAGATTCAATACCTTTCTAGCACTATACTTATCCAATAATTCTTCTCCTCCTACTGCAATGAACTTACCTTTGTCCACAACAAAAGAAGTAGAAACTGTCCCCTTGTCATTCATTGTATACACAACTGCATTATGAACTAGCAGATCTACCTTCTCCTGACATGAGGTAGAAAGAAGTAGAATAAAAACAATAAGGGAAAAGGATAATTTTTTACTCATTTTAGTAATATGTGATTGGGCAAAGTTATACTTCATAATAGTAAAATATTGTCGCAAATGTAATGAAAAGGAATTGTTGATACTAAATAAATTTTAAAATGAAATCATTAATATTGAAAATCAAACTTATAGGTCAATCCTGCCAAAAACAAGAATGAGGGTTCGCTATAATAAGACCAACGTCCGTGTATGCCCTCTGAATTCAGTCTTAATTTTGCAAAAACATCAAATTGTTCCGAAAGCTTAAAGGTGATATGTGAGGTTGTACTGACAAACAAAGGGATTTTTTCTTCTTGGTATTCTACATTCTCAACTTCTTGATTTAGAAATATTGGTCTGAAAGCAACCGTTCGATCTCCTATTAGGTTTCCTTGAAACGTAAGTGTTAATCTCTTTTTCCATTTAAATTGACCTTCCCAATTCATTTCCAAGGAGGGAATATTCCAAAGACTCTGCGAATTAGTAGTTTCATAATAACTGTATTTAGTTCCAAAACGAATAAAATTATGTTTAGCCAAATCTATTTTTATATCCGCTTTAAATCCATATAAATCTACATTTACATAACTATTCTGGAATGCATTAGACAATCGGTAAGCAACATTATTATTTCTGTTATCAAAGGGGAGTCGTTCAAATAACATGAAATTTTCAACTTGATCATACACGATTCCAAAATTAAAATTCAAGATGGAAGATAAACTAGACCGCACCCCAAGTGTTGTGTTATATTTATTAAAGCTCGGATTTAATGTTGTTGTTGGCGCAAGGTAGGGATTAACCACTGAAAGAGACTGGTAACTATTCATTCTCACTCCACCCTGAGCGGATATATATGGAATCATTACTGCTCCTTTTTTCTGATAGGAAAGATCAATTTCTGGATAGTAAAGTAACTCACTCGTAAACCCATCACTTTTTGTAGCGTATGCTATTCCTGCTCCAAGTTGCATTTTGAAAGTACTTGAAATATTTCGCCAATAAATTCCCATAGCAGCAATTCCCATCATCTCTTCTTGAGTTCCTCGCCCAAAAAACGCTTCTTCAAAAACAGTATTCAGTCCTTTTACGGAAGTTGTAGCGGTTATCAATCCATTACCTAACTCCACTTCAAAATCAGCTTTTAAATTTAATTGTTGTTCAGAAGTATTAAAATTATCAGAAGTCAAGTTCGCTTGAAACTCAATACCCCTAACTATGAAATTATACCAATTCCAATGGGTTCGAATTTTAAATGAATTTCTCTTAATGGCTGGATCAACATTAAGAATTAATAAATTATCCCATTGTCTATCGTATAATCCAAAATAATTATGTCTGGTATTAGTGAGCTGCAATAAGGTATTGGCATTATATTCATTACTCCTCAAATTATGGTGTACTCCAAACCGACTATATTGTTGATTACTTGAAAGCAAAGTGTTGGGAAGGTCAGCCCCAAATCCATCACGATAAATTTTCACTCCAAAACGCTGAGCACGATCTAACTCAATCACACTGGAAACATCGAAATAAAGTTGATTCTTCACACCAAAGCCACCACTAAAAAGAGAATTGTAAGGCGTGCTAGAAGAACGTCGTTTTAACTTCAATGGAGTTGCCTTGTTTGGAACAAAAGTGGAAACAACTGGAATCGATTTAATCTTGAACTCAAGAACCTTATCAATAGTCGACAAACTATCAGGTGAAGTTGGGCTTGAATTAATTTTAAACGCATCTGACAAACTGGGTGTATATGATTTTACGACCAAAACTTCCTGTGTCCCAATAGACTCTTTTTCCTCTTCTTGTGAATACATAGAAGGTGAAAAAATATAGCTAATCAAAGCCCCAATAAAAGCAATCTTAGTTTTCATCTTCTTTTTGTGTGATTGATCTATTTTCCTCTGCCGCTGAGGCTTTATATGTATCAAGTAACGTCTGCGCTTCTTTTGTTACATTTGGATAATCGGTGAAATTTTCAATAATGGATTCTAAAACAAAAATAGCTTGAAACGAGTCTTCTAGTACGTAATAATTTTTAGCCAAAAGCAATAGTGCTTTAGCACTCCACTCCCCTGACTGTCCATTCCCACCAGCTATATTCTCAATTACTGCAATGGACGCCTCATATTGTTTTGTCTTCAAAAGAGATTCTGCCTTATAGAACAAGGCTTCTGATGCATACTCTCTTTTTGTAACATTTTCCAGTTCCTTATAGGCTATTGATGCTATCAAACTGTCTTTAAGAACCAAGGCAGATCGAGCTTTTAGCAATGTGGCATCCCACTTAAGACTCTTCTCTAAGTTTTCAATTTCAAGAACTGTATTTGAGATTTCCAGTGTTTTTTCAAATTCATTTGATGCATAGTAGGCTTGCATTAAATTTAATTTTGCAAAACGTTTATTTTCTTGAAATGATGCTATTTCATCTAGTTTTACTAAATAACGAATCACTTCAGTTAGACGATTTTCATTTTTGAGAATACTAATGATTCGAACTAAAGATTTTTCTGTGTAGCTAGAAATTTGTTGTTCAACGATCAATTCATAAAATGGAAGTGCCTCAACAAATAGTTCTTTTTCAAAATATACTTCGGCCAAATAGAATTTTGAAGGAATCCCAAAAGCGCCTTCAGGATAGGTTTCGTTATACTCTTTCAATAATTTTTCTGCAGTATTATTGTTTCCGTCCAAAAATTGTTTCTCAGCGGAGGTAAAGGCTGTCTTTTCTAGTTCCACATCCGTAAAGGTATTTAATCTTTGTGCTTTTACCCATTGAGCAAAGGCATTAACCTCTGCTTGATCTACTGCAATTTCTCTTAATGTTCTAACTGCTTGCTGAGCAACAGGATCAAGTCTGTATTTAATTGCTAGATCTTCCAACACTTGCTTAGCTTCAGCATATTGTTCCTTGTTATACAATATCAATCCCTTGTTTAATGCAGCTCTTGGGATATAGGGACTATTTTTGAATTTTATTAAAAGAAGGTTATACGAAGTAATTGCTTCCACGGTGTTCCCTTCTCGACTTTGGGAAGACGCCAACTCAAAAAGAGCATCATCTAACAATGAACTTTTTAAGTAGGTTTGAGTGAGCGCCACTAGAGTTTCAATTTTTTTATTATTACGATCAACAAAACCATAACTCATTCCTTTTTGAAACATGGGATACGCCCCTCGGTCTGGATTTAAAGCAATGGCTGTATTATAAAACTCCATAGCAGGCCAATATTGTTTTAATGCAAATTGACAATCACCTATTCTTAAAAAAGTATCGTATTGGTAAGAAGAATCAAAACTGCTATTCACAGAATTAAATTCTTCAAAAAATGTTAAAGCATAGTCATATTCTCCTAGCTTAAAATAGATGTAAGCCATATCATAAGGAAGTCTAGAAGATGCTTCTGTTTGATTTTTTTTAGGATGTTTTTGAAATTTCTTAAAAGCATCTAATGCCTCATCAAATTGATTTCGTTCATAAAGGGATCTTCCAAGCCAATACAAACTATAGGCTTCGAGCATTTTATCTTCTTTAACCTTAATCGCTTTCTCAAACAATCTACTGCTTTGAGTAAACAATCTATTTTTATAGTCCTCCACTGCTTTGAGAACTAATACCTTTTGTAGTGTTTTGTTGTTTTTATATCCATTATTGTCTTCCAAAATTTTGAGTGCAGCATCATAGTTACCCGACTTAGTGTAAGAATTGATTAACAACTCACCTATGAGTTCTGTCTGATCATTTTTAGGGAAAGTCTCTATAAAATTCATTAAAACCTTAGGGGATTCCTCGTATGGATTTCCTATTTCATAACTTAACTTAGCGTAATTCAACAGGGCATCTTCTTTAACTGAAAGATCAAAGCTCATTCTAGACGCACTCTTAAATGCATTCTGAGCAGCCGCTTTTTGATTGGTTTTTAAATAACAATCTGCCAAGTAATAATATGCATTTTGAGCTAAGGCATTCTTCTTTCCAATAATTTTATTAAACTGTCCGATTGCCTTTTCATAATTTTTCTGCTTGTAGTAGGCATATCCTAATTGATAAAAATCGATATTAGCCCAAGTTCCTTTTTTCCCTTTATAGGCCTCTAGATAAGGAACTGCTTCTTGATATTGTCCTAAATTAAAATAACTCTCTCCTATAATTTTTGAAATCTCAGAAAGTTCAGCATCTTTTGCATAGGAAAGAAAAGGGGTTCCAAATTTAATTGCTTGTTCAAACCTTCCTAATCTAAAATTCATATCCGCCTGAAAATAAGAAAGATTCTCTTTTTGACTTGGATTAGAAATATTCCTGAATTGTGATTCAGCTTCGTCATAATCTTCTAATTGATATGCTATATTTCCAAGATAATAATGTGCATCAGATTCAAAAACTTTATTGTTTTTTACTTTTTCCAGATAGGGTTTTGCCTGCTTGTAGCGCTTAGCTGAAAAAAGAGTGTAGCCTTTGTTAAAATTATATTCTGGAAGATTTACTTTAGGCACTTGATTTTCTGAAACCCGAAGAAACCACTTTAACGCATAACGGTACTTTTCGTTATTAAAATAATAGTTGGCAACATCAAAATCGATACTAGAAGATTCCTGGGTATTGGGATAGTCCATTTTATATTGACTCAACATCTTTTCAGCACCCACGTAGTTCAATCGAAGTGCATTGGAAAGTAAACCAAACTCAATATCTTGTTTTAACTCAGAGGAAGCGTAAGCATCTTGCAAAAAAAGATTGGTCTGCCACGAGGTATGGAAATATTCCATACCAAAAAAATGAGTAGCATTTTCAGGGATCGTTTGTAAATCATACAACTGTCCAACCACTAGGGAGGGAAACATACACACAATGATCCATTGAATACGAAAGATTTTCAGCATATTGAGCATCACAGCAAAGATAGAGGATTCATGACACCTTATTAACGCAAAAGACAATTGAAAACGCATATTTTATCAACAAAATATTTAAGAATTAATCAAATAACATACCTTTATCAAAAAGTACTTCTACTATGCAAAATGCCATTGTCACTCTTGACAAAGCAACCATCATCAATGAAAAAAATGTCATTTTTTCAGAAATCAATTTCAATGTTGAAATTGGTGAGTTTGTTTTTTTAATAGGTAAAACTGGAAGCGGAAAAAGTAGTCTATTAAAAGTACTTTATGGTGACCTACCCCTTTCCAATGGTCATGGCGCTATAGTTGGGCATGATTTGAAACAACTAAAAGATAGGAACATTCCTCTCTTGAGGAGAAAACTAGGTGTGGTATTCCAAGATTTTAAATTACTTCCAGACCGAACTGTTTTTGACAATTTAGAATTTGTATTAAAAGCAACTGGATGGAAAGAAAAATCTAAAATTAAAGATCGAGTCAATGAAGTTTTAAAACTTGTAAACGTCCCCGCGGACACAAACAAGTTTCCGTTTGAGCTTTCTGGAGGTGAACAGCAACGTGTTGCAATTGCAAGAGCTTTACTCAATCATCCACAACTTATTATAGCTGACGAACCCACGGGAAATCTTGATCCTGAAACAAGCCAGGAAATAATGCAGTTGTTTAGAAAACTTCATGCAGAAGGCATGAGTGTAATCATGGCAACACATGATTACAATATGATCATGAAATTTCCAGGGAAGATATTTCAGTGTGATAACGGGAAGCTAAACGAAGTTGTCGCTAA
>Ga0233400_1000517_pt1 | contig 18522 bp, 19 predicted proteins | sample 46DmetaG_FD_182708 | JGI IMG/M metagenome (GOLD analysis project Ga0233400, IMG submission 182708) | Seawater microbial communities from Monterey Bay, California, United States - 46D | ecosystem: Environmental > Aquatic > Marine > Coastal | place: USA: California | collected 2016-10-21
CTTGGAAGCGTGCGGTTAGCCATGGGGGGGTAATCCTTGGATATGGGGATTGGGTTTAATACTTTGGTAGACTGGAAGTGTCAGGGGAGGCGGCATGCTAGGCACACCGCCTCCCCTTTCATCGGAAGGAACCGATTAGTAGCCCGCTTCATCCATGATGGATACAGCAGCCGCTTGAGCCGCAGCCAAAGCGTCTTCTACTGATTTCGCGCCAGACAATGCAGCAGCCATTTCTTGACCAAATGCAGAACCTATTTCTGGGAACTCAGGGATCGCAACAAACTGAACACCTACATATGGCTTCAGGTCAGTCGCTTCTGGCGCTGCAGAGTCGATAGCGGCCATTTCAGCGGCAGCAAAGCCTGCAACAGCTTTAAACTCAGGTATATCATATGTGGACGCACGCTGACCTGTTGGAACAGACCCCCAACCAAAGTCTGGGTGGTTGCCTACAGCCTGAACATAGTCTTTGGACGTTGCCCACTCGATGAAATCACGCGCTGCGTCTGCATTTGGGGAACCGGCAGGAATTGCCATTGCCCAAGCCCAAAGCCAGTTCGCTCCAACTGGGTTACCAGCATTTGGTGACTGTGCATAAGCAACATTTGGGTTCTCTAGGAAAGAGGCCGCGATGGTCGCGTCGATCCACAGGCCACATTTGTCTTGGTTGTAAAGCGCCAAGATTTCGTTGAAAGAGTTACCTTCGGAGCCTGGAGGGCCGTAGTTCGCCAAAAGATCGACGTAGAAGCTTACAGCTTCATTCCAAGCCGCTGAATCCAGCTGTGGCTTCATGTTTTCATCGAACCAGCGCGCGCCAAATGAGTTGGCAACAGTTGTGATGAAAGCCCCATTATCGCCCCAGCCTGGCTTGCCACGCAAACATGCGCCATAAACGCCATTGTCTGGATCGTGCATCGCCATTGCGGCACCTTTTACATTGGCCCAGCTGTCATTGTTGCGAATTTTCACACCAGCAGCATCAGCCAAATCTTTACGGTACATAACCATGGAAGATTCGCCATAGAACGGCGCCGCGTAGAGCGTACCGTTGTGGGACAGACCAGCACGCATGGCAGGCAAGATATCTTCTACGTCATAATCAGCGCTAAAGTTCAGCGGCTCGATCCAACCAGCGGCGCCCCAGATTGGAGCTTCTTGCATGCCGATATTGATGATGTCGTACTGACCGCCACCGGTGGCTGTGTCAGAAGTAACCTGCTCACGCAGAACGCCCTCTTCCAGAGCAACCCAGTTCAGGTTTACACCGGTTTCGGCTGTGTAAGCTTCAGCAACTTTTTGCATGTTGATCATGTGACCGTTGTTAACGATCGCAATTGTAAGATCTTGGGCAGAGACCGCGGTGGCCCCTGTGGTCGCAACTGCAACAGCAGCAACTGTGTTAAATAGAGATTTCATGTTTTCCTCCCTGAAATCGCGGTTGGTCGTTCAACCAGTGCAGGATTTTTGCGGCAATAGTCACTCTGTCACAAATATTTTTACCACAAAGGATAATACTTTTTCTACGCATTATGAGAGAATATATGAAATTTTTATCATTTTTGTACACTACCGTAGTATTTAGAGCTAACTCACAGCCGTTATTGACCAAAAAACAACAAAGTTTGAGGCGTAAAGACCCGCCCTCCAGGAATCTGGACAGCGAAACCACGCCTGTGACGACAACTTTAAAGGGCGCTAGCTGCACACCTAACATAATTTTCTATCGAACAAATGTGTCCAGCTCGCCTTGATCACGGCACGCCAACACATCTTTCTTGCCCATTAGGGCATGCAGTACACTCGGAATTGTGGGGGTCGGAATAGCAGGTTATGTTTAGTCAGTCTCAGCGTTAAAACTATCACATTCTTGTGCTGCAGCTTGACCAAAATCATCAGCGGCCCAGAGAGCCTTAGCTTTCTATAGCCTCATTTTCTGCAACCGACTTTTTTTGTGGCGCGCTGCGCAAAATCATATAGCCAAATAAACCCGAAACCACAGAACCGAGCAAAACACCCAAGCGCACGGCATTCATCTTGTCATCCGTACCGAAGGCCAGAGATCCAATGAAAAGGCTCATGGTAAAACCCACCCCCGTCAGCGCAGCAATGCCATAGATGTGCCGCCAGGTGACACCCGCTGGCAAGCGCGCAAACCCAGTTTTGACGGCAAGAATTGTTGCGCCCATAACCCCAATCTGCTTTCCGATGAATAGTCCAGCGGCAATACCCAAGGTCACGGGCTGTGCAAAATCGGACCAGGTCAAACCCGTGAGTGACACCCCTGCATTGGCAAACGCAAAAATCGGCAAAATCATATAGGCGACCCACGGATGCAGCGCATGCTCAAGATGGTGGAGCAGGGAGTGGTCGCCATCCTCGCGCTTCATCGGAACGGTTAAGGCGATCATCACTCCAGCCAGGGTCGCATGCACACCAGATTTCAAAACAAAAACCCACATCAATACACCAATCAAAACATATGGCGCCGCACGTTTCACCCCCACGCGGTTCAAGCCGACAGCTAATGCAAACCCAAGCAGAGCAAGGATCAGCGCATTGGTGGACAGCTCTGAGGTATAAAATACCGCAATAATGATAATTGCGCCGAGATCGTCAATAATGGCTACGGCCAAGAGGAAGACTTTCAGCGCCAAAGGTGCGCGGCTGCCAACCAAAGCCAAAATTCCAAGCGCAAAAGCGATATCTGTTGCCGTTGGAATAGCCCAACCCACCAGGGTTTCCGGGGATCCCGAGTTGATGAAATAGTACACCAAACCAGGTACAGCCATTCCGCCGAGTGCAGCTATGATCGGCAGGGCAGCCTTATCAAAGCTCGACAGCTCACCGGCGAGAACTTCACGCTTGATCTCCAGCCCGACCAAGAAGAAGAAAATCGCCATCAACCCGTCATTGATCCACAATAGTGCAGGTTTTGATATCTCAAAACTGGCGATCCCAATCCGAACATTGGTGTCCAATATTCCAGAATAGACCGAAGCAAGGTTGGTATTGGCAAAGATCATGGCCAAAATCGCCATAGCCATCAGCACCAATCCAGCGCTGGCTTCCAGCTTAAGGAACTCCTGAATTCGGGTTAAGGCTCTGGTCATTTCTGGCGCTCCTCTTAGCTTATTCTTTGCATATGAGATATGGCCCCCAAAGATCAAGGGCTAGGCGTGGATTATTCCCACGCTTTCGCCAAACCATGCTCGGGATCAAAACAGCATTAAGACAGTGCCCATAAGTGTGCATCCGATTACCGCATAACCGCCATCAATAACAGTTAATTGAAGGGGCTTGCCGCCAAATTCATTGTTCATCATCATCCAGGGTACAATCAAAAACGCCCCAATGCCAAACCCTGCAATTGCGCCACCAGACACGGAGGTCACGTCACTGGCCGCGAGCACATGGCGCATCATCCAAGCCACCAGAACCGCCGAGACCGCACTCAGAATATAGGGGCGTGGATTTGAAGCATTGAACGGCTTGCCATCTGCATCCTGCGGCACACCAGAAGCGGCCATCCAAGGGCCAGACAATACCATGTACCAAACGGCACCAAAACAAAATGATGCGGCCGCCGCCGCCAATACACTGAAAAGTCCAATAATATGTCTCCTTTGAAAACATATTGACGCAAAAAATGTTGAGACTCTATGTCAAGGGCGATTGCCCGCTCAACACTCTGACTTTTTAAGAATAAGTTGCCATTCCTCATCGCGCACCGGTTGCACCGAAAGCCGTGTATATTTCACCAAAGCCATCTCGGCCAATCGCGGATCTGCTTTACACATGGTCAAGGTGACAGGTTTGGCCAATGATCTGACAGCGCGGATATCAACACAATCCCACCTTGGATCCTCGGTTTGACTGTCTTGATGCGACAGCGCGCAGACCTCGACAATACCCACAATCGCTTTTTGTGTTTGCGAATGGTAGAAAAACGCCTGATCGCCCAACTGCATAGCGCGCATATTGTTGCGGGCCTGATAATTGCGCACGCCGTCCCACTCTTCTCCGACCGTCCCTTTTGCCTGTTGATCTGCCCAGGACCAGGTGGCTGGCTCCGATTTGAATAACCAATAGGCCATTAGCCAATGACTTTCTTCCACTGGCTCAAGGTCACGCTTTCGAACAATCCGGCCTTATTATAGGGGTCATTTTCGGCCCAAGCCTGTGCTGCAGCCATGTTTTCCACCTCCAGAACAATCAGCGAACCGCACATTTGCTCCGTGTCGTCCAGAAACGGACCCGCCATTTCAACGATGCCGGTTTCCTTGATATAGGCCAGATGCGCGTCTCGGGTCTCCACACGCAGATGCAAATGTCCTGGTTTATCGCGGGTGATAACAGCAATACGCATTATATTTCCTTTCTGAGGGGCCGCGCCATAAGCGCTGCCATAGCTTGCGCTACGGTTATCGTACCCGCACACAGGCCCGCAACCGCTTTTGCAATCGGCATATCTATTTCAAGACGCTCCATGATCGGCAAAAGAGCCAATGCCGTGGCTCTGCCTTCTACAGTTATGGCCTTGTCAAAAACCTGGCCCTGCCCAAGGGCCAGACCAAATTGATAGTTTCGTGATTTCTCTGACGTGCAGGTCAGGCAAAGATCGCCAAAGCCCGCCAGACCCGCCAAAGTTTCGGGTTGCGCGCCAAGTTTCACCGCAAAGCGGGTGATTTCGGCCTGTCCGCGCGTGATCAACGCCGCCCGAGCGCTCTGCCCAAGCCCCGCTCCAATTGTGGCACCGCAGGCGATGGCCATGACATTTTTTAACGCCCCACCAAGCTCAGCCCCAATAGGGTCTCCCGAAGTATAAAGCCGCAATGTCTCCGTGGATAAGGCCGCCTGCCACGCGCTGACATTCTCTTGCGCCTCAGCGGCCAGGGTCAAGGCAGTTGGCAAGCCCTTTGCGATGTCTACGGCAAAGCTTGGACCGGTCAGCACGCCCGAAGGGCCCGTCTTGTAAACAGATCGCAACACCGAATAGCCACCCAGACCAGTCGTCAGATCCATCCCCTTGCTGCATCCAATTAATGGCTGGCCCGCAAACAATGGCGCCAGATCGCTCAAGGCCTCAGCAGTGGCTTGCAACGGAATGGCACACAATATGAACTCCGCACCCTGCAAAGCGGTGTTTGCATCATCGGTCACGGTGATATTTTCAGCCAGGGTGACATTGGACAACCGCGGTGATTTGCGGCTCTGCGCCACCACTGCGAGCGCAGCGCCATCGCGGCCCCAGAGGCGAACGTCATGGCGATCCGACAGGGCCACCGCCAGTGCCGTACCAAAAGCGCCAGCACCCAGAATGCACACTGTCATGATACGTCCTTCGATTTGCTCATTGCTCGGCCCCTGTTGCGCAAATTTGTCCCAAGGCCTAACATCCTTGTAGTTCCTGCTCAATCCTACGGTGGACGTTTGCCCCATATATTGCTCACACGCCCTCAAGCCCAAGCACATCAATTTGCCGATGAGCTCATAGAGCAGGGTGTCCAGCCAGATCACATCACAATTGACGCCATCATGAAGATCGCCCCGGTCGAGGCTCCCTGCGACGTCGCAGCCTATCGGGGGTTGATCATCACCTCTGCCAATGCGCTTCTATATTTGCCCGTGGCACTCAGAGGGTCGCAGTTGCCCTGCTATTGCGTAGGAGGCGCCACGAGCCAGGCCGCACGCGCGCTTGGGCTAAATGCATATCATTTGGCCGATACCGCCAGAGCCCTATGCGACGCCCTGCCAACGGCCTGCCAAGACGGGCCGCTGCTGCACCTGCGGGGCACCCACACAACCCTCGACATGGCAGAGCATTTTCGCAGCGCCCCCTTGTCGGTTGAAAACTTGGTCATCTATGAGCAAATAGCGGTGCCACTACGAGCGGAAACCCTCAATAATTTGCGCCGCTCCTCACCCGTTATTTTGCCAGTTTTCTCTGCCCGCAGCGCCAAACTTCTTGGAAGGCTTCCGTTAGATTGGCGCCCCCATCAGGCCGTGGCGCTGAGCCCCGCCATAGCCGCGCTGTGCCAAGAGGCTGGCTTTGGTCAGGTTACCACTGCCACCCGACCTAACCGCAAAGCCATGGCGGCAGTCATAACACCGCTTATGGATGTGAAGAGTGGTTGAGAGATTTTGCCCGGGCGGATAGGTTTGACGACAGGGCGAGAGACAAAAGGTAAAAATCGTGTCAGATAAAAATCCCAAAGACGCAGCCAAGCGGCCCATTGAGGATGCTGAGCTGGTGGAGCAATCGGAACCGCATTTCGCTCCATCAGAGGCGGCGGAGGGCTCTTCCGCGCGCGCCACCCCCAATCATTCGACGTTTCGGGTCATGTTTCCCTTTTTGGCCGGTGGAATTTTGGCCGGCGGGCTTGGCTTTGGTGTCGCGGTTTTGCCCGCCTATCTCAACCCGTCAGATCCTCTGACGCCCATCGTGACTGCGCAAGATGCTCTGGCCGAGCAGCTGGCACAACACGGGGGACGGATTAAACAAATCGAAGCCAAACCCGCGCCGAAAGATCATACAGACACAATTTTTGCTATGACAGAGGCGCTAGAAGCGCTGCGCGATGACATAGGCCAAAAACAAGCCAAGATTGAGACACAGCTGCGCGCGCTGGCCCTTCGACTGGAGGAGGTTGAAAAGCAACCATTGGCACAAACTGTCTCCCCGCGCGCGATCGAGGCCTATGAACGCAAGCTGGACCAATTGCGCAGCGATCTGGCGCAGGTCGTGCAAGCGGCAAACGCACAGATGGAACAAACCAAAGCCAAGGCAGCAGAGCTTCAAAAGACCAGCAACCACCGCGCGCGGACCGGCACCATCACCGCGGCAATCAACGCCATCAGAGCCGCAGCCGAAAATGGCGCAGGCTATCAAGCCGCCCTGTCTGATCTGACGGCCACGACAGAGGTTGCCATCCCCGAAGCCTTACAAGCCCATGCCACGGATGGCGTGGCTCAATTGGGACCTCTGCAAGATCGCTTTGCCCCAGCCGCGCGCGCCGCCCTGAAGGCGATGCGTATGGCCGATGGATCGCAGACAAAAGAGAACCGTCTACTTGCCTTTATGAAAGCCCAATTTGGCGTCCGGTCTTTGGAAGCGCAACCGGGCACATCAGCAGAGGCTATACTATCGCGCGCGCAAGCGGCCGTGACCAAGGGAAATCTAAGCGCGGCTTTATCAGAGCTGTCTAACCTGCCGCAACTTGGCCAAGATCACCTGAAAGATTGGATCGCCGCTGCGCAAAACCGCGTGGCCGTGCATGCCGCGCTTACGGAACTCTCCAACGCCCTAAGTGGCAATTGAGGAAATTAGAATGCTTTGGTCCCTCATAAAGATCCTCAGTTTCGTGGCCATGGTGATGCTCGTCAGCTTTGGCGCTGGCCGATTGATGGAGGCGCAAGGCGGCGTCATAATTCAATATGCTGGAGTTGAATTGTCCTTCGGTGCGCTGCACGCTGCCCTATTGGTTCTGGGGTTGCTGGTAACCCTTTGGCTTATGCTCAAACTCTTGGGCCTGGCGATTGCGCTTGTGAAGTTTATCAACGGAGATGAAACGGCCCTGTCGCGCTATTTTGATCGCAATCGCGAGCGCCGCGGGTTCGAAGCTCTTTCGGGTGGTTTAATGGCTCTGGCCAGCGGTGATGGCCGCGAAGCCATGGCGAAAGCAAAGAAAGCCGATCGCCTGCTCAACCGTCCGGATCTGACCAATTTGATCGTGGCGCAGGCCGCTGTGGCCAGTGGAGACCGGCAGACCGCCAAGGCAACCTATAAAAAACTGCTAAAAGACCCCAAAACCTGTTTTGTTGGCACCTACGGTTTGCTGCAACAACATTTGCAGGATGGGGACACAGAAGTGGCGCTGAAACTGGCCGAACATGCTTTTGCACTCAAGCCACGGCACGGCGAAACCCAGGATGTCTTGCTCAAGCTGCAAGCGGGCCAAAAAGATTGGCACGGGGTCCGGGCGACCCTGACCGCCAAGCTGAAACATGGGTCTTTGCCAAAAGATGTGCACAAGCGCCGCGATGCGATTTTTGCCCTCTCCCAGGCCCGCGATTTGCGTGCAGAGGGCAAATTGGACGAGGCACAAAACTATGCAGTGGAAGCCAACCGGCTTGCACCCGGCTTGGTGCCTGCCGCCCTGCTGGCAGCCGAAGGCCATCGAGAGCAAAACAATGTGAAACAAGCAAGCCGCATTCTGCGCGCTGCCTGGCAATTGGCGCCACATCCAGAGCTCGCATCCGGTTTTGCCGCCTTGGCCCCAGAGGAAGCCCCGGCGGCCCGCCTCAAAAGATTTGGACAGTTTACCAAAGGTACGGACTCTCACCCGGAAACGAAAATGTTAATGGCCGAACTTTATGTCGCCCTGGCGGATTTTGATGCGGCCCGCCAAGCACTTGACGACCTTGCAAACACAGATCCAACCATGCGCGCACTCACCATTCTCGCAGCCATTGAGCGCGGCGATAGGGCTGATGATCAATCGGTGCGTCAGCTCTTAACGCAAGCCATTTCAGCCCAGCGCGACCCACAATGGATTTGCGACAACTGTGGCCATGTCCATCACGATTGGGAGCCGGTTTGTTTCAATTGTGAAGCCATCGACAGCATAGCTTGGAAACGCCCGCCAATGTCCGAAGCGGTGAGCCCAGACATGCTGCCTTTGATCGTCGGTCATATGGCACAGGAGGCTGCGGGTCTGCCACCTCGCCTAGAGCCGGAGGAGGTAAGTCAGCGCGACGCGGGCGCAGCAAAAACCGATGCCGATAATACGCCCCTTAAAGAATAAGCTCTTTGCAATATAAGCCATGCAACACTTCCAAAACGGCCGCCACATGCTCGCCTTTCAGGGAATAATATATGGTTTGCTTGTCACGTCGGGTGTTCACCAGCTCTGAGTCGCGCAGCTTGCGCAAATGATGCGACATAGCGGGCTGTGAAAGGTTCGCATTGGTCGCCAAATCATGTACACTTTTTTCGCCACCAAGCATGGTGCAAAGGATCCGCAACCGTGCAGGATGCGACAGCATTTCCATCAACCGCGCAGCTTCGAAGATCTGAGGCTCCAAGCTTGCAAAATCTAAATCGGTGACATCAATCTTTCCCATGGCCGGAAGCTTTATGCAAAGAACGCCTTTCACACAAGATATTATAAGGTTTGCAGGAATACAGCAACCTGAGGTTGACCGCTATGAGTGGGCCAGAGTTCGCCTTCTGGGCCAGCCTTATCTTTAAGAGGCATCGCCCAGATCCAGCAGTGGCACGATGCAGTTGGCGATGGTGGCAGCGTCTTCCTCATGCGCCAGATGCCCAAGATCAGGCAGGATCTGATACTTTGCATTCGGCAGCAGGGCAGCCGCCTTTTGGGAGGTTGCGCAGGGCACAGCGAGATCATTGGAAGACGCGATCAAATGGGTCTCAGTTTGAAGGCTCGGCAACCGCGCCAATAGCGGTTCAAGATTCCATTGCGCCATCATCTGCATGGTGGCCCCAATATGAGAGCGGCTGCGCATCAACTCTTGGTAAAATTCTATATCCGCCGCCGCGAGATCGGAACCGGTGCCTCTAAGAATACGATGGACTCTGTGGTCGTGACCGGCAATTTTACTCAAGACACTACTTGAGAACGGCAGGTTGGCGATGGCCTTTGCCAAGAGCGGAAACAAAACTCCCGCGACACCGCGAAAATGATCAAGCGCCGCGTTTATTCCGATGACCTTGCAGTCAAACTTCGCAAGCTCCGCAATGCGTAGCGCAATTGCAGCGCCGGCAGAATGGCCAATAATGACCCGTGGCGCGAGATTTAGCGCGGTCAAACAGCTCGTTAGGTCTTCGGCCATATGATCCAGCCCGCAACGTTGCTGTGCGCCCAGCCGTGTAAAACCTTGCCCAGGCAGATCCACCATAATCACTCGATACCTATCGGTTAAAAATGGAACCAGATGTTGCCAGCTGTGAGTCGTACTCCCAGCCCCATGAATAAGCAGGATGACCGGCCCGGTTCCGATATCCTGAATGTGCCATAGATGCGGTTTTTGCAGCGTAAACTGTGAGTATTGCGCAAAGGGCCAATAATGCTGTGCTTGCTGCCAGTTCATCACGACTGCGCCAAAGCAGAAGAGACGGCTGCGGACACTGATTTTGCATCCGAGCGGGGCAAAGCAATGTAGTTTGCCCGCATGGTTCCAGCCAGAGTTTGCAACGTTTTCTCCGGTCGGATGGTTGTATCTATCACCAAAGCGGGGATCTGCGCCTCAGCAATCTTTTGCGCCAACATCTGCGCGTCCGCCGCCGCTTGCGCACGGTCATTGGATCCATCCAGCGCGACATTGGCACGTCCATCCGTCAGCAAGATCAAGGTCGGCGTAAGCCCGTTGCGCCGTTCCTGCACCGCTAGGTTAAACGCAGCGACCAGCCCGGCGGCCAATGGCGTGGCCCCGCCACCGGGAAGCGCGGCGAGCCGCTTTTTCGTTTGCACGAGTGATCTTGTTGGCGGCAATAATGCCTCAGATTCCGTTCCTCGGAAGGCGTAAAGCGCAACATGATCCCGTCGGGCATAGGCCTCGCCAAGCAGCAATTCGACCGCGCCCTTGGCTTCCGCCAAACGGGCAACGGCTGCGGAACCTGACGCATCCACGGTGAAAATCAACAGGCGATCTGATTGGATTTCGTAACGTTTGTGACGTAAATCGGAAGCCTTAAAGATCGGTCCCATCGCCTTGGGATTTCCGGCCTTGCGCAGAGTTTGCCAAGGAATTGCGGCCCGCAAGCTTGCCACAAGATCAACCCGGGCCCCACTGTTTTTTGGACCCACCCTGGCCGGTAGCGGCCGCCCACGGTGATTTCCCTTGCGGCGCGTTCCAGATCCAGAGCCGGAGGCCGGTTGCTTCGCCGCGCTTTGTAACTGGGTTAAAACGCCAGCCGGCAGAACGGCCTTCACGGCTTCGATCATTAAATCATTGGGCGGTTTGGCTTGGGTTGGCTCTTGAGCCGCCTCAGGTGGGTTTGCCCCGTCCAGTTGCGCCTCGGGCTCCGGATCCTCTGGCAAACGCGTGGCCCGATGTGGGAAAACAAGCATCACGGCCAGTTTGAAATCGTCATCCGTCACCTCATTTCGGCCATGGAGGGCAGCATGAGCCTGGGCCGCATATCCAAGCAAAAGCGGAGCACGCAGACTCGAAATGCCAAGTGATGCAGCCAGTGTAACAGCCTCCTGCACCAACTCCGCCGGCAATATCACACCACGGACCGCCGCGCGGATGTCTTCGATTGCGCGGGGCAATGTCATGGGTGATAAATCTTGCAGGGCCAAATCATCGAGGGTGACATGAAAAGACAAGCGGTCTGTCAACGCGGCTGGAAGACCTTCCCCCTCCTCCACAGCTTCATCCAAAGCGATTAAAGCATGCCCCAGATCAGCCTCCAAAGCTTGACATATCCGCGCGGAAAACTGTGGCGCGCAGCGCTCGGCCATGGGCAAAACGAACAAGGACGGGGCGCAGTCAAAAATACTTTTGCGCATCACCAATCGGCGCTCCACCAAGGAGACACTTAAATCAATATCGCCGTTAAGAACCTCGGGCGTCATGTGGTGCTGCAACTTAACCTTGGGCATATTGAGCGCTTGAACAGCGGCAAGCATTGCCGCCTGAGCAGGTCCAGCGCGCGCACGAATAACCAAGCCCCCAAGCCTTTGGGGATCTATCGCAAGGAGCGTAATCGCCAGCTGCGCCCTCTCCCAAAGGGTCATATCAATGGCCTAGAATTTCTGAGATTGTCCTCGCCACCCGGCTGCTTGAGCCAGAGTCGTCCAAAGGATCCCGGCGCAGCCTATGGCGCAGGGCCAGCACGGCGGTTTTGCGGATATGATCATCTGTCACGGTCGCATCACCTGCAAATGCAGCAAAGGCCCGCGCGGCTTTCAACAATGTCAGCTCTCCGCGCAATCCATCCGAACCCAAGGCGATGCAGAGCTCCGCGACGCGGCGCAGAGCGCTATCGGGAGTTTGCAGGTCAGCTAAGGCTGCACGCGCGGCCACGATGCGCGCTCTTAAAGTGGCATCTTCTGACTGCCAATGAGCGATAAAAGCTTCATGATCATTCTCATATGCGTCGCGGCGCTTTATGACTTCAATGCGTTCATCAATATTCGCGGAGGACAGGACATCGACCGACAGTCCAAAGCGATCCATCAATTGCGGCCGCAATTCTCCCTCTTCCGGGTTACCAGATCCAACCAGCACGAAACGCGCGGCATGGCGGATGGAAAGCCCCTCGCGTTCCACAACATTTTCGCCTGATTGCGCCACATCCAACAAAAGATCCACGATGTGATCTTCCAACAGATTCACCTCATCTATATAGAGATACCCCCGGTTCGCTTGGGCAAATAGGCCGGGTTGAAAGGCTTTCTCGCCCTTGGTGAGTGCTTTTTCAATATCTAGCGCTCCGGTGACGCGATCCTCTGAGGCACCCAAAGGAAGATCGACCACGGGCGTGGCAATGCTTTGGACACTGGCGTCCGAAATATCGCACCACGCAGGGCAATCTTTGACGTCAGCGCTGTTCACCGGACAGGCTGTTACAGCGATGATCGGCGGCAAAAGACCGGCCAAAGCCCGCACCGCAGTGGATTTGCCGGTGCCGCGCTCTCCGAAGACAAGAACCCCTGCTATCGAAGGATCAATGGCGGTTAACACCATGGCCAGTTTCATATCATCCTGTCCAACAATGGCTGAAAAAGGAAAAGGCTGCTTCATGAGATATCCAGTTTTTTTAGAGGGGAGTCGCCCTCCCAAGTGCCTGTGTCCGCAATCAGGGTAAATCGGGCGTAGAGTTCTTCTTTGAACCAGCCCTCCATCCGCACCGCTTGAATGGCGCGCGCATGATGCCCCTTGCGTGCAAAATTGTTCATATGTTCCAAGCTTGGCCAGATGGAAAAGGTCACCTGTTGCAGCCAGGGCACTTCGCCAATTCCGATCTTGAAAACAACATTGGGATCTTGGCCAATCACCTGCGAGATATTCGGGACACGGCGCCAAAATCGGGCCAGGTTTCGCGGCCGCAGCGTGGCGCGGGTCATCACCGCAAGCGGACCATTTTGACTTTGATTCGTTGTGGAAAATGGAGTTTGACCCGACCACTGGCCCCGCGCTGCCTCCGCTTTCATAAAGATGGTCCAATTTTCGGTAGACTGCTGACGATAGCGTGCAAAGATGGCGCTCTGTTGCAAACTGCGCTCTGCAGTTTGCCGATCTGGCCAAGTTGCCAGCACAGCGTAAACAGACACATTGGGCTTGGGCGTAAAGCCCTCATTGGAGCCTGATCCAAATAATTTCCAAAATCCGATACCCGGTATGCGCGACATCTGTCTTCGCGCCAATCCCATCATGGCGAAGGCCCAAACGCGGGAGCGAAGCGACCCAAAACGATAAAAACTGATTGTGACGATCTGCGTCATGCCCTGTGCACCTGGTAAATGTGTCAGATTATGTTGACACATTATCCTTGCATTGGGAAGATCTTAAGGCCTATGATTGTAAATAATTCTAGACAGATGGCAGGTGAGAAATTTATGGCCAACCCGGATCACAGCAGCCAAGATAACCGCGCGGTTGTCATTGGTGCCGGCCTCGGTGGGCTGGCAGCAGCGATGCGGCTGGGCGCAAAGGGCTATGCTGTCACCGTATTGGACAAGCTCGATCGGGTGGGCGGCCGTGGCTCCTCTATCACACAAGATGGTCACCGATTTGATTTGGGACCAACGATTGTGACCATGCCAAAAGTTTTTGAGTCCCTATGGGCGGCCTGTGGTCGAGATTTTCATGCAGATGTGGATCTGCGGCCCCTCGAGCCGTTTTATGAAATTCGCTGGCCAGATGGGTCATATTTTCGCGCCAGTGGCGATGATGAGAAGATGCAATCAGAAGTCCAAAGGCTGAACCCTGCGGATCTGTCCGGTTACAAGCGCTTTTTAAAAGACTCGCAAAAACGCTATATCATTGGATATGAGGGTATGGTGGCCGAGCCCATGCACCGGCTTTGGGAGACCCTAAAAGTCTTACCAACATTTGCCAAGTTGCGGGCAGATCGTTCGATATATGGCCTGGCCGCGCGGCGCGTCAAAGACGAGCGGCTTAGAATGGCCCTCTCATTTCACCCCTTGTTCATCGGTGGCGACCCGATGCATGTCACCTCAATTTATGCTTTGGTGGCACATTTGGAAAAAACCTATGGTGTGCATTATGCAATGGGCGGGGTGCAACAGATTGCAGATGCCATGGCCGCTGTGGTCCGCGCCCAGGGTGGACAGATTCGCCGAGACACAGTCGCAGATGAGATTCTTATTGAAAACGGGGCTGCGCGCGCGGTTGTTTTGACCAACGGCCAAAGGTTGGAAGCGCCACTAATTGTGAGCAACGCAGATGCCGGTCATACCTATGACCACCTCCTGCGCAAACACAACCGCCGACGCTGGACACCACAGAAACTTGCGCGCAAGCGCTGGTCAATGGGCTTGTTTGTTTGGTATTTTGGAACTCGGGGAACCGCTGGGCGATGGGCAGATGTAGGGCATCATACGATTGCCAACGGACCACGCTACAAAGGTTTGCTGCAAGATATCTTTCTCAAAGGCCGCTTGTCCGACGATATGAGTCTTTATATCCACCGGCCATCCGTGACCGACCCAAGTGTTGCGCCCGAAGGGGATGATACATTTTATGTATTATCGCCTGTCCCACATTTGGGCTGGAAGAACAAAGTCGATTGGCAAAAGGAGATGCCGGTATATCGCGCTAAGGTCGCCGCTGAGGTGGAGAAATTGCTGCCTGGATTTGAAACCTGCATCTCGACCGAAACAATCTTCACTCCCGAAACCTTTATGGACCGCTACCTCAGCCCACATGGCGCTGGGTTTTCCATTGAGCCGCGTATCCTCCAAAGCGCTTGGTTCCGGCCCCATAACGTGAGCGAAGAGGCGCGCGGCCTCTATCTCGTCGGAGCTGGAACCCATCCAGGCGCTGGGCTTCCCGGCGTCATTTCCAGCGCCGAGGTATTGGCAAAACTTGTGCCAGATGCGCCCATTGCGCAGGGCAAAACCCGGATGGCAGCTGAATGATACGCCCTGATGACCTAGAGCATTGCCGCAATGTGATCCGCACCGGATCGCTGTCTTTTCATGCCGCTTCTAAATTATTACCCGCCTCCGTGCGAGATCCCGCCTTGGCACTCTATGCCTTTTGCCGATTGGCTGATGACGAAGTGGATGAGGGGCAGAACAAGGCCCGCGCGGTGATTGAACTGCAAGAGCGGTTGGCACTGGTCTATGCCGGACAGCCACGCAATGCGCCAGAGGATCGAGCCTTTGCCTCAGTGGTCGAAGACTTCGACATGCCAGCCGCCCTGCCCGAAGCCTTGTTAGAAGGATTGGCATGGGATGCAATGGAGCACCGCTATGCCAGCCTGTCGGACCTGCGCAGCTATTGCGCCCGCGTGGCCTCTGCCGTGGGTGCAATGATGTGTGTGCTGATGCGCGTGCGCGATGCGGACGCTTTGGCGCGGGCCTGTGATCTAGGTGTGGCGATGCAGCTGACAAATATCGCGCGGGATGTCGGCGAGGACGCACGCGCCGGCCGCATTTACCTGCCACTTGATTGGATCCATGCTGAGGGGCTGGACCCACAGAGTGTTTTAAGCGCGACACAGGCGAGCCCCGAGCTGCGCCGGATGGTTAAAAAGCTTTTGTCCGAGGCCCAGGCTCTTTATGCAAGATCTGAAGTTGGCGTTGCTGCCTTACCGTTGAATGCACGCACTGGCATCTATGCCGCCCGTTACATTTATGCCGCCATCGGACAGGCCGTGACCCGCAATCACTATGATTCCATCACCCACCGAGGGCGCACAAATAGGGCCCAAAAAATGGCGCTTCTGGCAAAATCATCCCTCAGAACGACCGCAAGTTTGGTCATGCCAAAGTCTCCGGTGCTTTACGCGCGACCACTGCCCGAGGTTCAGTTTCTGGTGGATGCCGTGGCTGTCAACCAACGCCATGCTATGTCATGGGGTCAAGGGCATACCGGCGCATTTATGGCCGCCATGGCTGAGCTGAAACGCAAAGACCACGCCCAGGCCAGTGGCGTTATGCTCGCAAAATAGCTAGAATGTCCACCGAGCCCGACGCGGCACGCGGCACGCCAACATAGATTTGACCACTGGAGATGCAAAGCGATCTAAATCAAGCGCTTCATGCACCCCCTGCACCCGCTCTCCGTTTAGCATAGTTTCAACAACGGAACGTGAATAAAATGGCGCATCAAGCATGGATTTAACCTGTTTGGGTCGACAGCCTGGATCAGCACGGGTGGTACGGGCCAGCGCCCAAAGGGTTCTGTTGAAGCGCGCAGATCCTGGCGCCGAAACATGTGCAGCCTGCCCCTTGGGGGTAAATCCAATAGCGGCATCCAAGCGCGTGCCATCGCGGCGCACAGCATCATAAAAGCATGTTGCCCCTGATTGGGTCGGATAGCGGGCCCAGGTCCAAGAGCTAAAATCCTCCTCCAGGGCGCGCGTGCCGAAATTACTGTCAAAATATCCATGCCCATCAAACTGCCAGCCCTTCGCCTCCAGATCGACAGAAATGCGGGCAATCGGAGCAAAAGGACGCCAGACATGCGCGCCGTCAGCTGTGAGAGGCAATTCAACTTGCGTGAGCGCCGGCGGGGTTAAAGTAATCTGTCCCCGCATTCTAGAAATAGCCGGCAGTGAAGATATTTCATCCACATTAATCACCAATTGCGTTCCGGTCCAATGCAGGGATGACGGCCCGATGGTGAGCATATCTGAAGTTTGTCGCAATGCGGAATGGCCACGATCAGTCATGGCAAAGCGGCCCCCGCGCCCATAGGTTGCAACATTGATACAGCAATGATTGCTAGGATCCCCACGGCCCGACCAGGCGTACCATGGCGAGAAGACTGACCCAATAAAACCGATTACAGAAACGGCGCGCGTACCATCATCGCTGACGCCATCAATATACCACCAGGCATAGCCACCGGGTGGCACCTCTATGTTAAAGTGAGGTCGCTCAAGATCGTTGCGGCCGCATGCTTGGCGGAGAGTGTCGCCATCGGCACGCCCGCCCCCGGATGCGCGCCCCCGCCCACCAGATACAGCCCCTTGGTTTTGGTTCTGGCGGTTGGACGTGCGAAGGCCGCCATCATTCCATGCGGGGATCGCCCGTAGAGGGATCCGTCCGACCCCGGAAACATCTGAGCAAAATCCTCGGTCATCGTCAACGTTCTGGATGTCGGGCGCGGTGTGAAACTTAGCCCGTGACGCGTGAGGTGATCTAGAAATATTGTCTGACATTGTTCGCGAACCTTCTGTGAGGGGACTGCCGTTTGACCGCAGGGAGGCTGGTTTAGAATTATTTCAAATCGCTCTTGCCCGCTGGGGGTGTTGGACCCAAACCGATCTTGGGCACATATATAAAGCGTTGGATCATGTTGCGGCGCACCCCGCGCCAATGGCCCATACTCTTGCTCTGGATCTGCCGCGAAAAGCACATTATGCGCCGCGAGTGGCAGGCCTTCAACCTTAGCAGCAAAGCTCATGACATGGGCCGAAAGACTGCGCGGATTACTGGCCTGAGGGGCGGTGGCGGCGCTGGCCGCTGGTCCCAAAAACCCGCGGGCCAGGGCATTTGGATCGCCATTGAACAAAACCGCATCACAAGACAGAAAACGGTCATTACATTCGAGCTGATATTTGCCAGATTTCCCGCGTTCAAACCCTGTGACATAGCTATCATAACGAAATTCAGCGCCTAAGTTCTTAGCGCAGGCCTCCATACCATAGGCCAATTGGCTCATACCGCCTTTGACATGCCAAACGCCCAGGCTTTCCACATGCCAAATCAAAGCAAGCAAGGCTGGCGAGGCCTGCGGCAGGCCACCCACATAGGTGGCATAGCGGGCAAAGAGTTGTGCCAGTCGCGGCTCAGAAAACCGACGCCCGAGGGACTGGGCCAAAGACCGCAGGGGATCCATCGTCATAACTGTGCTGGGAGATTTTAGCATCTCCGGAATCATTCGACGCAAGGCCGGCGTTGCGGATTGCATCATCGGCTCATTGAGCGTGTCAAAGAGGCGCTGCGCGTCACGAGAAAACTTGCAAAACTCATCCGCCGCTGCCGTTCCAAAACTATGGCGCACATTTTCCAAACTGGCTTGCGGGTCGCGCATGAGATCCAAGCGTGTGCCATCACGCCAGAAATGCCGCGCCAAAATATCTTCCTGTATCAGCGTGGCATAATCAGCCAATTGACAGCCAACCTCACGAAAGAGCGCCTCAAACACGGGTTTCATCGTTAGAACTGTCGGGCCTGCGTCGATCATACCGGCGGCGGAGGGCAAGCTGCGCATTTTTCCTCCAGGTGTCGCCTGACGCTCCAGGACTGTCACCTTAACCCCGCCATGGGCCAGGCGCATTGCGGCCGCGAGACC
>Ga0233400_1000531_pt1 | contig 18194 bp, 10 predicted proteins | sample 46DmetaG_FD_182708 | JGI IMG/M metagenome (GOLD analysis project Ga0233400, IMG submission 182708) | Seawater microbial communities from Monterey Bay, California, United States - 46D | ecosystem: Environmental > Aquatic > Marine > Coastal | place: USA: California | collected 2016-10-21
CCTGAAAACTTAAGTAGAACCCTAGAAGATTCAGGAACAGTTACTTCAGTATTAATCCCCTGGAATACCTGCGGGGCTTATCATTCTGGTGTATTAGGAGTAAGCGTTGGAGAGTATTTTATCTATGCAGTATTTAATTGGTTATCACCATTTACTACCTTGTTGTTTGCTGCATTCAGAATTAAAATTAGACAGTTAGCAGCTAAATAATAGTTAAATAAACCAATTCCACACCAGTCCAAATCTTATGGTGAAATCTCTGTAAGGATAATTTGGAGCAGAGAAATAATTTCTAGTTCCAAAGTCAGAGAGTGCGTTGTCTACTCTAAAAAAAATTCGAGTTCTTCTAATTTGTGCATTAAAAAAGACATCTACTGAAGGAAATCCAATTTCTTCAGAATTTTGAAGTGTAAATTCTGCTAATAATGGATTATAAGCATTGGCCTTATAGGATGTAAAATAGTTAAACGTAGCACCAATTTGAACCTGCATGGGTTTTCCTTTAAACCAATAATCTCTATAATATAAAGTATTTCTAGTAACTAGTTCTGGAACTCTAAAAACCGAAGATCCGCCACTAACATTTTGATACATAACGGTGTTATCTAAAGCAAATCTTTTGTACGCAAACTCCTTGTTAACTTTTACTTTTAAATAAGTAATATTGTCTACATATTGTTTTGGTTTATTGTCTTCACTAAAATAAGTATAGTTTTCAATATTAGTTAGATGGATGTTAGTGCTTAACCACTTAGAATCAAATTGAAATCCTAGGTCTTGTGTTCTTATGTTTTCAAAATCATTTTCCCAATTATATTCGTTATAGGTGCTTTGATGAAGTAAGAAATTAAAATTTGGAGATTTAGAATTTAAAAAAACACTAGCTTTAATGCTAAATAAACTGTCTTTTTTGTAGGATAAATTTCCTTGAAGATTGGTTCCTGCAAGTCTCGCTGATCCTGGAGTTATTTCACCAGTAGCATCTAATTGAAATTTACTCACTTTAGCTTTCCAGTCTGCCCCAAAAGACGCACCGCTACCCTGTAACTTTTGTTTGGTAATTCCGCTAGTTTGATTGATAATTTTATCATACCCATAGGAATAATTCATGATACTAGATTTTACTCTAAATGTTCCTAGAATGTATTTAGAATTAAACTCTAAGAAAAATTGATTTTTTAGAAAAGAGTTTTTAACTACATCTCTAATATTTCCAGAAAAATTAGTGCTCCCTAAAAAATTTGTAGGTGAGTTTTGTGAGAATTCGTAGCCTTTTTTTCTGCTTTCAAAAACATGACCTACTTTTAGATTGGTAAAATCTTTTTGATCAACAGAGTCTTTAGAGGCAAGAAGTTGGTAGTCTTGTTCTAAATAAAGCCTAGAGGTTTCCAAGAGATTCTCTGTGTCAATTAAATTTACATCTAGCCTGGCTCTGTCTGAAAAATTTGGGTCGTTTTCAATAAAAGCTACTAACGATTCATTTGTTAAACCTCCACTTTCCTCATTTAAAACATCCTGAGTAGAAATATGTCCTCTGATGGCATATTCACCTTTTTTGGTTTCATAATGAAAGGTAGTTCTAAAATTACCTTGACTTACCAGAGATGCTCTATATTTTCCCAGTGAACGTAATCCAGTGTAAGCAATTGAAACATTTAATCTTCTCGAAAAATTTAAGGTAAAAAACGAATTTAAAAATCTACCTTGCTCTAGGGTAGTTAAAAACATAATCTCAGATGTGGTAGTAGGAACCTCAAAGTAATTTATGTCTTCAACTTCTTTATAGGAGAACTGTTTTGCAGAAAAGCCTATATCTGGTGTTTTGCGAATTCTATCAAAATCATATGTTAAGCGATTAAAAGTTTGACCGATATTATGAAAAGGTAACAAACCAAAATTGTCTCTTCTTAAAAAATTAAATTTATAGTGTTTATTGATGTTAAGTGTGGTGTCTATGTATGTAGTGTCATTATTGTAGGAGAAAATTTTATAATCTGTATAAGAGGTTTTGCCACTTAATTTAATTTTTTTTGAAGCATTATTATCTTGAGTAATACTATCATTGAGCACAAAATTACCTTTATCCTTCATTCTCATTTTCTTATCTAAAGGCTTTAATTTTTGACTAAATACGTTTATAGTTGAGAGTCCAAATATTAATAGGAAGTAAATAATTCTTTTCATTGAAAATCTTCTGCAAAACAAAAGTAAACTTTTAAATGGAAAAGAATTCAAATTATTATCTTGAAAAAATGTTAATTTGGCAGTATGTTAAAAAATAATTTTAGTGGGTTTCAATTAGAGGTAGGAACAGATGAGGCTGGAAGGGGTTGTTTATCTGGTCCAGTGGTAGCTGCAGCTGTTATTTTACCTGCTAATTTTAAGCACGAATTATTAAACGACTCTAAACAATTATCAGAATCTAAAAGAAATATACTTCGTCCAATCATAGAAAAAGAGGCCTTATCGTATGGTGTTTCTTTTGTTCATCACAATGAAGTAGATCAACTAAATGTGCTGCAAGCTTCAATTACGGGTATGCAACGTTCTATTAGTAATATGAAAATTATTCCTGAATATATTATTGTAGATGGAAATAAATTTAGAGACTATTGCAACATTCCATACCAAACTATCGTAAAAGGAGATGCGAAATACATGAGTATAGCTGCAGCATCAGTTTTGGCAAAAACCTACAGAGATGATTTTATGAAAAAAATTCATTTAGAATTTCCGGAATATAATTGGAAAAAAAATAAAGGTTATCCAACAAAAGAACATAGGAATGCTATCAAAGAGTTTGGTATTACAAAATATCACAGAAAGACATTTAGGCTAGTTCCAACTCAATTAAAATTAAATGTCTGATGCAAATGCTTCTACTTCGAAAAGATCTTTAAAATGAATGAGAATTTTATCTTTAACTTCATTTAAATCAATTTTTTTTCCTAATTCAACCTCTAAAGAAGTGACTGCTTTTCCTTTAATTCCACAAGGTATTATATGGTCAAAATAGCCAAGATTGGTGTTTACATTTAAAGCAAAACCATGCATGGTTACCCAACGGCTACTTCTTATACCCATCGCACAAATTTTTCTAACAAATGGAGTTCCTGTGTCTATCCAAACACCAGTTTCACCTTTACTTCTCTCACCTTTAATTCCGTATTCAGCTAATGTTTTAATAATTACTTCTTCCAACAAACGAAGGTACTTGTGTATATCGGTAAAAAAATTCTCAAGATCTAAAATAGGATACCCTACAATTTGACCAGGACCATGATAGGTGATGTCGCCCCCTCTATTGATTTTATAATAAGTAGCTTTTTTTTGTCTTAATTGGTCTTCATTAATTAAAAGATTACTTAGGTCTCCACTTTTTCCAAGTGTATATACATGAGGATGCTCAACAAAAAGGAAATAGTTTGAAGTAGGATTCTGGGTATTTTCTTTTCTATTGTGTCTTTTTACGGCTATAGTTTCATCTAGTAAAGAAGTTTGATAATCCCAAATATCTTTATAATCTCTTAACCCTAAGTCTTTTAGTAAAATTTTCTTGTTAGTTGGCATCGTTAGTAAATATAAATATTTAATTATATTTGATGTGAAGGCCCAATGCTTTTTTATCGAATGTTAAAAACCATGAAAAAAAGTTTACTCACCATTATTTTTTGTTCAATAGTTATGACTGGATTTACTCAGTCTTTTTATTGGGAAAAAATTAAAAACACACCCTCTGAAAAGACATCTATTTTAAATAATTTTAATAAAAATAAATATCAATTATTTTCTTTAAATCTGGATAATTTTAAAGTTTTATTAGCAGATGTGCCCTCAAGAAAAAATATTGGAACTAACCCCATGGTCGTAATAAATTTTCCTGACAAAAAAGGAAATATGGAACAATTTCAAGTTACAGAAACGTCTACATTGGCTCCTGAAATTGCAATAAAATATCCAAACATAAAAACATATATTGGTTTTAGTTTAGATAACCCAGGTGGAAGGATTCGTTTTAGTGTGACACCTCAAGGTTTAAAAACCATGTCTACTTACCCAAACAAACCAGCTCTTTTTACCGTTCCATTAAACAAAGGGGGCGAATCACTTTACATTACTTATGACAGAAGTATGAGAATTGATTCAAAAAAAGATTTTGAATGTTTAACAGAGAATGAAAATGTACCCATTAAAGAAATTATTTCTTTAAATAGAGATGCAAACGATCAGATTCTAAGAACATTAAGAATTGCAATATCAACAACAGGAGAATATACGAATTTTTGGGATGATGGAGACGACACAAATGGTGATGCTCAAGAAGATGCTTTAGCAGCTTTAGTTTCTACATTGAATAGAACTAATGAGGTTTTTGAGGTAGATATGGCAATCACATTTCAACTTGTAACTGGAACTGAAATAATTTATCCTACAGCATCAACAGATCCATATACAGGAAGTTTTAATAGTCAATTACAATCAACGTTAACCTCTGAAGTAGGTGAGTCAAATTATGATATTGGACATTTATTTAATTATGGTGGAAATAATGGAAACGCTGGATGTATTGGGTGTGTATGTGTAGACGGTCAGAAAGGTAGTGGTTTTTCATCTCACTCATTTACAGACAATGATGGTGGACCTAATATGGATGATTTTTTTGATATCGATTATGTGCCGCATGAAATTGGTCATCAAATGGGAGGAAATCATACTTTTTCACAGAGTAACGAGGGAACCGGAGTCAATTATGAACCTGGTAGTGGAACTACAATTATGGGATATGCTGGAATCACAGGGGCAAACGATGTTCAGGATCATAGTGATCCCTATTTTCATTATGGAACAATCAACCAAGTTTTAAATAATTTAGATACACGAACCTGTTGGACTTCTTCAGAAATTACAAATAATCCACCAGTTGCAGATGCAGGAGATGATTACACAATTCCTCAAGGAACTGCTTTTAAATTAGTAGGTTCAGCTACAGATTCAGACGAGGAGGATGTATTAACATATACCTGGGAACAAGTAGATTCAGGTACAACTACTAGTAGTAATTTTGGACCTACCAAAACATCAGGAGCGGTATGGAGATCAAGACCACCAAGTTCAAATCCAACTAGATATATGCCAGTAAGGTCTCGAGTTTTGTCGGGCGAATTAACAGAAGCTAATCCTCAAGAAACAGAAGATAATACTTCCTGGGAAACAGTGTCTACAGTTGCTAGATCATTAAATTTTGCATTAACAGTTAGAGATAGATCAGAAACAAATGGTGTGGGACAATTTCCTCAATCAGATTTTGATTTTATGACCGTTACCGTAGATGGAAGTTCTGGACCATTTGCAGTAACTTCTCAGACAACAAATGAAACATGGAATGTGGGTGAAAGCCAAACCGTAACATGGGACGTTGCAGGAACAGATACAGGTAGTGTAAATACCCCTTCGGTAAATATTTATCTATCTACAGATGGAGGGCTTACATTCCCTTTTTTAGCAGCGAGTAATGTAGCTAATGATGGAAGTCATACTTTTTCTGTTCCCCCAGCTGATGGAGATTCTGATCAGTTAAGAGTAATGGTAGAGGGGAACGATAATATTTTTTACGCAATAAATTCAACAAATTTGTCACTACAAGAATCAGAATTTGCTATGACTGTTGAAGAACCGTCTGTTGCAGTTTGTTCACCAAATGATGTTATTTATAATTTTACCTACAATACCTTTCTAGGATTTACAGGTACAACATCTTTTTCAACTTTAGGCTTGCCATCTGGATTAAGCGCAACATTTAGTTCTAATACAGCTAGTACAGACGGAGCAGATATAGAATTAGTTATTAGTAATATTGGAGTATTAAATGAAGGGACTTACAATTTTCAAATTACAGGTACATCGGGTGCTATCGTCAAAACTACCGACGTAGATTTTTCAGTTTTTTCAAATATATTGGAAATACCAATACTAACTTCGCCATCGATGAATATTACAGGAGTAGGGCTTTCTCCCATTTTTTCATGGGAAGAAATTTCAAATACAAGTTCCTATGATATAGAAATAGCAACTGATCAACAATTCAGTTCCGTTTTATTTAGTGAAAATATATCTACAAATTCCTTTAGTGGTGCTAGTCTAGAGGAATCTACAGTTTATTATTGGCGTGTAAAAGCTAAAAATACATGTGGGGAAGGCGATTTTTCAGAGATAAGCTCTTTTACCACTCAAAATTGTTCTGTGTGTTTTTCTGATGGAAATACTTCTTATGTTACTAGTACAACTAGAGTAGTTTTTAATACCATAGACAACTCCTCGGGAAAACCAGGTGCTTACAGTGATTATACAGATATAAGTACTACAGTAAGACCTGATGAAATTCATGATTTAACTGTTCAGGTAAATACTGATGGAGACTATATTGTTCACACAAAAGTTTGGATTGATTGGAATCAAGATTGTGATTTTGATAATGTTAATGAGGAATATGATCTAGGAACGGCTGAAAATGTAGCTGATGCAGCTACAACATTAAGCCCTTTATCTATAACAATTCCATCGGATGCTATTGAAGGACTTACAACTATGAGAGTATCTACCAAGTATGCTTCAGACCCAACCTCATGTATGACTGGTCAAGATGCTGAGGTAGAGGACTACACCCTAGCTGTAGATGCAACACTATTTGTAGAAGATTCAATCTTTGAAGGATTTAATTTATATCCTAATCCATCAAATGGAAGCTTTAACTTGAAGTTTAATACAGAATCAAATGAGAATGTAGAAATCCAATTATACGACTTAACTGGAAGATTGGTAAAAGAGTTGCAATTTTCTAATATATCTTTTCAATTTTCTGAGAGAATTTCATTTCAAAATACAGCCAAAGGATTCTATGTGTTAAAAATTAAGAATGGAACTAAACAAACTTCAAGAAAATTACTCATTGAATAATGATTTTAAGATTTTGTAACTATTATTAAATAGTAGAAGTTATAAAATTAAATAAATTACTTTTGTTGTATGTCTATAGAAGTTCACGCTGTATCAAAATCTTACGGAATTCAATTGGCGTTAAATGAAATCAGTTTCTCTGCTAAAAAGGGCGAAATTATTGGTTTTTTAGGTCCAAATGGTGCTGGAAAATCTACCATGATGAAGATTTTAACTGGTTTTATTTTACCCTCAAAAGGAACTGTTTTTGTATCCGGGATTAATGTTTTAAAGAATCCAATAGAGGCTAAGGCTCACATAGGATATCTTCCAGAACAGAATCCATTGTATGAAGACATGTATGTGAAGGAATATTTGCAATTTCAGGCGTCAATTTTTAAGGTTTCAAAAGAAGCCATAGTTACAGTTATAAACACTGTGGGTTTAATGCCAGAGGCTCATAAGAAGATTGGTCAACTTTCAAAAGGATACCAGCAAAGAGTAGGTTTAGCAGCAGCTATTATTCACAATCCAGATGTATTAGTTTTAGACGAACCAACCACTGGATTAGATCCAAACCAAATCCAAGAAATAAGAACTTTAATTAAAGAGTTAGGAAAAGAAAAAACAATTTTATTTTCTACTCATATTATGCAAGAAGTAGAGGCTGTTTGTGATCGAGTTATTATTATAAAAAAAGGAGAATTGCTTATAGATAAATCTATCAAAGAGTTAAAGAAAAGCAATGAACAAATTATAGAGGTTACTTTTGATTACAAGATAGAAGAACAATTTATTCAGAAGCTACCAAATATGATTACTTTTAAGAATAACTTTGACAATACTTGGTATATAACCTTTGATTCATCCGAAGATATGAGACCTGTAATTTTTGATTTTGCTAAAGAAAATGGATTAAAAATTTTAGAGTTAAATTCAAAAAACCAAAGTTTGGAAACACTTTTTACCAAGCTTACTGCTTAATTTAATTTGAAATTAACATGTTCATCTTCTAATGTTTTAAGGAGCTCACTGCTAATCTTTATTTTTGTGTTTCTGCTAGGAACTTCCAGCTCTATTTCTTCTTGCACATCATAAATTACAAACCTTAGAGATTGTTTTCCTTTATGTTCTTGGAACAAGGTATCAAAACGCTGTATGGATTTCTCATGAATATCCTCTAAAGGTAATTTAATAGTAACTTTTTTGCATAAATCATTCATTACATCATGCAATAATTTAAATTCTGTAAATTTTAACCTAGCATCCCCTTCAACACCTTCTTTGTTTGTCCATCCTTTTTGAATTGTCGTTCTTACAAATAGGAAAGAATTTGAGACTAAGAAATGTTTAAACTTTAGGTAGTCTTCTCCAAAAATTCGAAACTCAAAACTGTCTAAATAGTCTTCAATAAAGAAGGAAGCCCATCCTTTTCCAGCTTTTGAAATTTTGTGTTGAACTTCTGTAATGATGCCTGCAAACACTAAATTAGCACCCACATATTTTTGCAAATCACTTTTAAAATGACCAACAGTTGCATTACAAAATTTTAATTCATTTTTAAAATCATCTAGTGGATGAGCAGAAATATAAATCCCTACGACTTCTTTTTCTTTGGCAAGTTCTTCCATATTTCCCCAGGCTTCGCAGCTTGGAATATCTGGCTCAGGGAATTGAATATCTGAAGCTTCTCCAAATAAAGATACTTGAGCAGAATTTAAATTTTCTTGGTATTTACTTCCATATCTAATTGCTTTTTCTATAAAGGTTTGCCCTTTTTCATCTTCAGCAAAATATTGCGCCCTGTGAGTGCTAGAAAAAGAATCAAAACCCCCAGCTAAAATTAAACCATCAAAAGCTTTTTTATTGGCAGCTCGTAAATCTATTCTTTTAGTTACATCAAAAATTGATGTAAAATGACCATTTTCTTTTCGCTCTTTAATGATTGCTTTTACAGCCGAACTACCAACACCTTTGATAGCACCCATTCCAAAACGAACAGCACCTTGTTTGTTTACAGAAAATTTTAAATAGGATTCATTAATATCTGGCCCTAAAACTTCTAAGCCCATAGATTTACATTCTTCCATAAAGAATGAAACAGATTTAATATCATTCATGTTGTTAGACAGAACAGAAGCCATGTATTCTGCAGGGTAGTGAGCCTTGAGGTAGGCTGTTTGATAGGCTATCCATGCATAACAAGTAGAATGAGATTTATTAAAAGCATAGGATGCAAAAGCTTCCCAGTCTTTCCAAATTTTCTCTAGTTTCTCAGATTCATGGCCATTTTCTCCTGCTTGATTGATAAATTTAGGCTTCATTTTTGCGAGAACAGCTGCTTGCTTCTTTCCCATTGCTTTTCTTAATACATCGGCTTCACCTTTTGTAAAGTTGGCAAGTTTTTGTGAGAGTAACATTACCTGCTCTTGGTAAACGGTAATTCCATAGGTTTCAGCTAGATATTCTTCCATGGCTGGCAGGTCATATTCAATATCTTCCTTACCATGTTTCCTATTAATAAAGGATGGAATATATTCCATTGGACCAGGTCTATACAACGCATTCATAGCAATTAAATCTCCAAATACAGTAGGTTTAAGAGAGCGCATATGCTTTTGCATACCTGGTGATTCATACTGAAAAATTCCAATAGTTTCACCACGCTGAAATAATTCGTATGTTTTTTCATCATCTAGAGGAAAACTCTCTGGATCTAGAAGAATACCATGTCTGGCTTTTACAATTTTTACTGTGTCTTTTATAAGAGTTAATGTTTTTAATCCTAAAAAATCCATTTTTAATAATCCAGCGCTTTCAACAACAGAATTATCAAACTGAGTAACATACATGTCTGAATCTTTTGCTAGAGCTACTGGAACAAAATTGGTGATGTCTGAGGGAGTGATGATAACTCCACAGGCATGAATTCCTGTATTTCTTACAGAGCCTTCTAGGATGGCAGCTTTGTTGATGGTTTCAGATTCTATTCCGTCTCCCTCTGACATGGCTTTTAATTCGTTAACCATGTCTTTTTCTTCAGAACGTAATGCAGCAATTTTTCCTTTGCTTTTCTCATCTGTTCCAAAAATATTTTTCAGCTTTACATTTGGTATTAATTTAGCAATTCTATCTGCTTCAAATAACGGTAAATCAAGTACTCTTGCTGTATCACGAATGGAGGATTTTGCAGCCATGGTTCCATAGGTGATTATTTGAGCAACCTGGTTAGACCCATATTTATTAATAACATAGTCCATTACCCTTCCTCTTCCTTCATCATCAAAATCAATATCAATATCAGGCATGGATACACGTTCTGGATTCAAGAAACGCTCAAAAAGTAAGTCATATTTAATAGGATCTATATTGGTAATCCAAAGACAATACGCAACAACAGAACCAGCAGCTGATCCCCTTCCTGGGCCTACAGAAACATCCATCTTTCTTGCTTCTCTGATAAAGTCTTCTACAATCAAAAAATATCCTGGATATCCCGTATTTTCAATAACTTCTAACTCAAAATTAAGTCGCTCTTTTATAGACTCTGTGATTTCTCCATAACGCTTTTTTGCGCCAATATAAGTGATGTGTTTAAGATAGTTGTTTTCACCTCTTTTTCCACCGTCCTCTTTGTCTTCCTCAGATTGAAATTCAGCTGGAATATCAAATGCTGGCAAAAGAACATCTCTTGCTAGCGAGAAAACTTCAATCTTGTCTACAATTTCCTGAATGTTAGATATTGCCTCAGGAATGTCTGCAAACAATTCTTTCATTTCATCACTTGACTTAAAATAATATTCGTCATTAGGTAGCCCATACCTATACCCTCTTCCTTTTCCTTTTGGAGTAGCTTGTTTTTCTCCTTCTTTAACACACAATAAAATATCGTGTGCATTTGCATCTTCTTTGTTTAAATAAAATATGTTATTGGTTGCAACAACTTTAATCTTATGGTTTTTAGCAAACTTTAGAAGTGTTTCATTTACTATACGCTCATCTTCTTGATTGTGTCGCATCAATTCGATATACAAATCGTCACCAAATTGTTGTTTCCACCAAATCAGAGCTTCTTCAGCCTGTTTTTCTCCTACATTTAATATTTTATTTGGTACTTCTCCATAAGTATTACCGGTTAATACGATAACATCTTCTTTGTATTGCTCAATAATTTTTCGATCTATCCTGGGAACATAATAGAATCCATTGATGAAAGCAATGGAAGACATTTTGGCAAGATTATGATATCCTTTTTTTGTTTTTGCAAGTAAGACAATTTGGTATCCATTGTCTTTTCTCTTTTTATCCAAATGATCTTCACAGACATTAAATTCACATCCAAGAATTGGCTTTAAAATTGTTTCAGTTGGAGTTTCTCCATTTTCTTCAGAAATCTCATTTTTAGCTGATGCTTGTTTGTTGTGTTTTAAAATGGCACTCACAAAATGAAATGAAGCCATCATATTTCCAGTGTCAGTTAATGCAATTGCAGACATATTATCTTTAGCTGCAGCTTTTACTATATTTCCAATTTGGATTGTAGATTGCAAAACTGAAAACTGAGTATGATTATGAAGGTGGGCAAATTGAATATTTTCTAATTGAGATAGCCCAGCTGATGTATTGGATGTTGTTTCGTTTTCTTTTAGAGAAGCTAAACGTTTTCTAATTTTTTCACTTTCTTTCTTAAGATTAATGTGTTTTAAGCCTATTACTTGAATGGGTTTTGGATTAGCCTCTGAAAAGTTTTTAAAATAATCTTCATCAACATCTAACTTTTCTTTTGAAAATTCCCTTAAACGAATTAATTCTAAGAAACATCTAGTTGTAGCTTCAACATCCGCTGTGGCATTGTGAGCTTCTCCAAAATTTACACCAAATAAATGGTTATGTAATTCTGTTAAGGTAGGTAGTTTAAACTTTCCTCCTCGACCACCCGGAATTTGACATAATTGTGCAGTATGCTCAGTACAAGTATCTAAAACAGGAAGTTTGTTCAGGCTATTTAAAATTCCCAAACGATGAAATTCACAACCCATAATATTTAAATCAAAATTTACGTTTTGACCAACAATAAATGTAGTTTTTTCTAAGACTTCGTTAAATAAGACTAAGCATTCTTTTAAAGGAATTCCTTGTTCTTGAGCTAAATCAGTAGATATACCGTGTATTTGTTCCGCATCATAAGGGATGTTAAATCCATTAGGTTGAAGTAGGAAATTATTGTGCTCTATAACATTCCCCATATTGTCATGAAGCTGCCATGCTATTTGTATGCATCTTGGCCAATTGTCAGTATCGGTAATAGGAGCATTCCAGCTTTTTGGTAACCCAGTGGTTTCCGTATCAAAAATCAAGTACATAATTGCGGATTTATTACCTAGAAATTAGAAAAATAAAAATACTAAAAAGTGATAGAAAAACATCTGAAGAGTTATTCGGTTTTATTAACAATTATGGGTTGGTAATAAATACAATTGTTTTTTCTATAACAAACTTAAAATCTATCGGAAGCTTTGTTTTTGTCCAAGGTTGAGATGCACCAAAGACATGATTAGATTCTGGAACAACAGTGAGTTTACTACATAGATTCCACTTGTGGAGGTTTTGTGCATGCAAAAAAGGGACAGATAAATCGTTATCTCCATGAATTATTAGATGTGGAATCATCATTTTTTTTACTGCATTTTCAACACTTAAGCGTGTTTTGTTTTTTATAAAATTATAGTAAAATTGAATATAATGTGGCATTTTTTGTTTTGTCCTTCCATTTAAAACATAAAAGACTCCATCCTCTTTCCATTTTTCTAATTCTGCGCTCTCATTAAACATAGTTCTATTAAGATCACATACTGCAGCCCATGTAACTAATTTTTTTATTCTTGAATCCTCTGCTGCCTTTATAATAGCTATTGCACCACCCCTTGAGTGACCAATTAGTGAAATATTATTGGTATCTATCTCATTTTTAAATTCTTTAGTGGTGCAAATCCAGTTGATAATACTTTCTAAATCATCTAATTCTTTTGTGTAGTTGTTGTTTCCAAAGGCATCTAGATCTGGAAAATCAATTGGTTGATCTGGAGTGCAACCATTGTGAGAAAAATTAAATTTCAGCAAAGCCAATCCAGCTTTTAAAAAGTTGGATGACATCAAGTCAAATGCTCCCCAATCTTTATATCCTTTGTATCCGTGACAGAAGATAACCAACGGTTTTTGTTTGTTAGTTTGATTAAAATACAAATCTGTAATAATGGATTTGTTGTGTTTACTTTTAACTGGAAAGTTTTTTAGAATTCTCATAAAGCATATAAAAATAATTAAAGTTTATAATACCAAGTATTTTTTTGTAACAAATATGTAAATTAGTAGTCTTATACATTGTAAAAACTAAAAAACTTTAAAATGAAAAAAATTTTATTATTTGTAATAGCTATCACGGCAAGTATGTCTATTAACTCCCAAACAGCTGAAGAAATCATAGCAAATTATTTTGAAAATACAGGAGGGATTGAAAACTGGGCAAAGTTAGAAGGAATTAAAATGAACGCAAAAGTGAATCAGGGTGGTATGGAAATTCCGCTAGAAATCACTCAGTTGAAAAATGGTAATCAAATGACCGTAATTAATTTTCAGGGTTTAGAGATTAAACAAGGAGTTTTTGATGGTGAGGTTCTGTGGAGCACTAATTTTCAGACACAAAAAGCAGAAAAAAGTGATCAAGAGTCTACAGATAATATGAAACTTCAAGCACAAGATTTTCCTGACGCTTTTTACAATTATAAAGAGAAAGGATATACAGTAGAGTTGTTAGGTAAAGAAGATTTAGAAGGGACAGAAACCTTTAAAATTAAATTGACTAAAAAACCGATGACTGTAGACGGTAAAGAGGTAGAAAATTCAAGTATCTATTTTTTTGATGCTGAAAATTTTGTTCCTATTGTTGTTCATTCAGAAATAAGAATGGGGCCTGGTAAAGGGATGATATCTGAAACAAAACTAAGTGATTATCAAGAAGTTGAAGGAATGTATTTCCCATTTTCTATGACTCAAGGTGTTAAAGATGGTGGTGGCCAGCCAATTACCATGGATAAAATTGAATTAAATCCAACTGTAGACCCAAGTGCTTTCAAATTTCCAGAAGAAATTACAGAAGGAGAAAATAAAAAATAATTATATCAGTAAAAAAAGAGTCTGTATAAATTTATACAGACTCTTTTTTTTACCAATCAATCATAAAATTTTACAGACATGAAAAAACTAATAATCTTAGTTTTGGGATTGGCTTTACTGCCTTTTAGTAGTGGCGCCCAAAACTCATCTACCATTGATTTGAAAAATTTATTTGGAGATTTAAGAGCACGACATATAGGACCTGCTTTAATGAGTGGCCGAATAAATGATATGGAAGTTCACCCTACTAATAATCAAATTATTTACGCTGGAACAGCTGGTGGAGGTGTATGGAAATCAAATGATGCAGGGACTACTTTTAATCCAATATTTGACGATCATAGTCAATCTATTGGAGCTGTGGCTATAGATCCTAATGATCCTGATAACGTAATTTACGTTGGAACAGGTGAAACTTGGACTAGAAATAGTGTTTCATACGGAGATGGGCTATACAAATCAACAGACGGTGGTTCTAATTGGAAAAAACTTGGTTTTGATAAATCAGAACGCATTGCAAATATTATTGTAAATCCAAAGAACTCTAAAGAGGTATATGTTGCTGTTTTAGGAGCCTTATGGTCAGATAGTGATGAACGAGGAGTTTTTAAATCTTCTGATGGTGGTGAAACTTGGAGCAAAATATTATATGTTGATAAAAAAACTGGAGCTGCAGATATGACTATAGATCCTAAAGATCCCTCGATTCTATATGTTTCAATGTGGGAATTTAGAAGAACAGCCTGGTCTTTTTCATCTGGTGGTGATAACAGTGCATTGTATAAATCTACAGATGCTGGAAAAACTTGGAATAAAATTCATAATGGATTCCCTGATGGACAACTAGGGAGATTAGCCATAGCAGTAGCTCCCTCAGATTCTAATATTTTATATACAGTAATTGAAGCAGAAGATCCAAAGCGAAAAGGATTGTATAGAAGCGACGATGCAGGAGCTAATTGGAAACAATTAAATAATGATTTCGGTATTACCGTCCGCCCATTCTATTTTTCAAGAATAACTGTAGATCCAAGAAACCCAGATGTAGTGGTAAAAGGAGGTCTTTCAGGTTCAATCTCTAAGGATGGTGGTAAAACATTTAAATCATTAGGTAATATGCATAGCGATATTCACGATATTGTGTTTGATATTAATGATTCTGATAGAATTTATGCAGGAACTGATGGAGGTGTTTATCGTTCTTGGAATGGAGGTACAACAATGGAAATTGTAGAAAACTTACCATTATCACAGTTTTATCACATAAGTGTAGATAATGCAGAGCCTTACAACATATACGGAGGACTTCAAGATAATGGTTCTTGGTACGGACCATCGTCGTCGAGTGGTGGAATCAATGCAGGTGATTGGAATTCTATCGGAGGGGGTGATGGTTTTAGAGTATTAAAACACCCAACAAAAAATATTATTTATTCAGAAATGCAAGGAGCAGAAAATGTTTGGAGATATGATGTTGATAATAAACTAGTAAAGACAATTCAGCCTCTAGAACAAGCGGGGTATGAAGATTTACGTTTTAATTGGAATGCGCCAATGGCTGTTAGTGCTCATCAGCCAGATCGTTTTTATATGGGGAGTCAGTTTCTTCATAAATCTGAGGATATGGGAGATACATGGGAAATTATTTCTCCTGATTTATCTACCAATGATTCTACGAAACAACAACAAGCAGATTCTGGAGGATTATCAATGGACAATTCTGGAGCAGAAAACCACACAACAATATTTACAATAGCAGAATCTCCTATAGATGAAAATGTTATATGGGTTGGAACTGATGATGGAAATGTTCAAGTGACAAAAGATGGTGGAAAAAACTGGCAAAATGTTGTAAGTAATATTCAAGAGTTGCCAAGTAATACTTGGACTTACCATATAGAAGCAAGTGTTCATGGTACAGGAACAGCATATGCTGTTTTTGATGGTCATAATAGTGGTGACATGAAGCCATATGTATACAAAACATCAGATTTTGGAACAACTTGGACTAACATCATTACAGACAACGTTATTGGTACCTCTAGGAATATTCAAGAAGACTATGAGAATGAAAATCTATTATTTTTAGGAACCGAATTTGGACTTTATATTACCGCTGATGGAGGTAAAAATTGGGAAAAATTCAATAAAAACGTACCTCCTGTAGCCGTTCATTTTATTGATCTACAAAAACAAACTAATGATTTGGTTCTTGGAACACATGGTAGAGGTATTATCATCATTGAAGACATTTCTCCATTACGTGAAATCACTACAGAAGTTTTAAAATCTAAACTTCATTTTTTTAGTTCTAAACCAATGAAATTATCTGATGAAAGTGGGTTTGCAGGTAGTTTTGGAGCTGAAACTCAATTTGTGGGAGAAAATGCTAACAGATCACCTCAAATAAAATATTTATTACCTAAACGACATACTTTTGGAAAGATGAGTATGGAAATAAAAAACAGTAAAGGTGAGGTTGTTTCTAAATTATCTCCTGGAAAATCAAAAGGTATCAATATTGTAAATTGGTCAGGAAACATCAAACAACCTAAAGTTGCCAAGGGAAAAACTCTGGCATTTGGTGGTTTTGCAACACCAAGAGTAGAAGCAGGTTCATATACAGCAGTTATAACAAAAGGAAGGAACGTATACGAGCATACTTTTGAAATTGTTTATGATGAGCGAACTGGTTTAACTTCAGCAGATAGAAAGATGAAACATGATATCATGTCTAAGATGTATAAAATGACTGAAGAATTAGCTTACATGGTTTATCAAATTGATGCTTTTATTGAAGCACCTAAGACAAAAACTAAACTAAAATCAAAATTAAATGAACTAAAGAAAACTTTAGTCATTACAACTGGAGATAATTATGTTGGTAGTGCTGAACCAGAGTTAAGAGAAAAACTAGCAGATTTATTTAGTAAAATTGTTGGGAGTTATGACAAACCCTCAAATTCTGAATTAGAATTTTTATCTATAGTTGAAAATCGTTATTCAAAAGCAAAAGAAGACTTCAATAAGATTTCAAAAAAAATAAAATCTAAAGAGGAAATCAAACTAAAAACTTTTGAAGAATTTACAAAGTAAAATTAAAGCCCCAAAAGGGGCTTTTTTAATTTTATAGTTTACTTTAAATGATATTGTATAATTAGTTCCTCTATTTCAAAAAACTTCGTACATTTGCGCCCACTTATCACGAGATGGTAGGATTATTAATAACCAAGGTCGAGAACCTTAAAAAATTAAGAAAATGTCAGTAAAAATTAGATTACAAAGACACGGAAAAAAAGGAAAACCATTTTATTGGATTGTTGCAGCAGATGCAAGAGCAAAAAGAGATGGACGCTTTTTAGAGAAATTAGGGACTTACAATCCTAATACCAATCCAGCAACTGTTAATTTAGATGTTGATGGTGCTGTAAAATGGTTGCAAAATGGAGCGCAACCAACTGATACTGCAAAAACTATATTATCTTACAAAGGAGCAATGCTTAAAAATCATTTAGTTGGTGGTGTAAGAAAAGGTGCTTTAACCGAAGAACAAGCTGAAGAGAAATTTCAAGCTTGGTTAGAAGAAAAAGCTGGAAAAGTTGCCTCTAAAGAAGAAAATGTAGCAAGAGCAAAATCAGAAGCAAAAGAAAAAGCATTAGAAGCAGAGAAAGCTGTGAATGAAGCTAGAGTTGCTGCTGCTGTTGAAGAAGCTGCTCCAGAGGTTGTTGAAGAAGAAGCTGCTGAAGAAGTAGTTGCTGAAGAAGCTGAAGAAGCTGCTGAAGAAGCTGCTCCAGAGGTTGCTGAAGAAGTTGTTCCAGAGGTAGTTGCTGAAGAAGCTGCTCCAGAGGTTGCTGAAGAAGAAGCTGCCGAAGAGAAAAAAGAGGAATCTGCTGAATAAGCAAAACTTTTGTCGATATGCGTAAAGAAGATTGTTTTTATTTGGGCAATATCGTAAAAAAACACAGTTTTAAAGGAGAAGTCGTTATCAAATTAGATACTGATGAACCTGAATTGTATAAAAATATGGAATCAGTATTTGTCGACTTAGGTGGCAATTTGGTTCCATTTTTTATTAAAAAAAGTTCGTT
>Ga0233400_1000605_pt1 | contig 16816 bp, 16 predicted proteins | sample 46DmetaG_FD_182708 | JGI IMG/M metagenome (GOLD analysis project Ga0233400, IMG submission 182708) | Seawater microbial communities from Monterey Bay, California, United States - 46D | ecosystem: Environmental > Aquatic > Marine > Coastal | place: USA: California | collected 2016-10-21
ATAATGGAATGGTAGTTCTTGTTCAGTGTAGAACGTTAAATTTCTAACAGCCTCTCTTAGTTGCATTCCTGCATATCCCTCTTGTTGATTCAATAAATGCTGATAAAGTAATTTATAGAGTTGGGGTATTTCCTTTTGAAAATCCAAGTGGCGTTCTATTAAATTTTCTTTCTCCTTAGAATCCCATTGTTCAATCTCCCCTAAAGCCCCCATAAATTCAAATAAAGTGTTAGGATCAACTAGTTGAGAATCAATCTCACTAAATTCTTGAATTAAAGTTGGCGCCCAATTAAAAAATTGATCCATTGTGTGTTGCTTGGCCTTGGGTATATGTTCAAGATATACTTCAAAAAAAGTATAGAGTAATGCCACATTTGAAATTCTATCAAGACCCGAAAGCTCTTTTATAAAGTGCTCAATACTAATTATTTCAGGGGCTATTTTCGGGGTATTAAGCTGTTTTTTTAAAGATTCTTTTAAAAATGTAATGGATCGAATACTAGGAACAATAATCTTAACCCGATTCAATTCATCGTGAGAAGCATTAATTATTTTAGCCACATCGTCTAAAAAAGTTTGCATCCCTAAATGTAAAAAATCGGGTTAAGCTATCCTTCTTTTAATTGGATTTTATTGCTTAGTAATAAATTCTACTCGTCGATTGAAACGCCCTCCTTCTGGAGTACTATTTGTTTTTAATGGTCTGGTTTCTCCATATCCCGTGCTTTCTGATTTACTAGAAGAAATTCCTTTTTCAACTAGATAACGTATTACAGCAGCCACTCTCTGTTCGGAAAACAATTGGTTATTCACAATTTTTCCATTACTATCGGTATGTCCCACAATTTCAAAACTAATACTTGGATACTGTATTAAAATAGAATAGACCTCATCAAGAGAATCGGTGGACTCTTTTGTTAAAACATCCTGATTTGTTTCAAAGTAAATGACTTGAGCTATTTCTTGTAATCTGCTTATCTCTTTTTCCGTTATTCTTTAAATAAGAGTTTATTAAATATTTGGATATCATAATAATGTGGTCTTGATTGAATTTGGGTTAAAATTTCATAGATATAAAGATTTATTCCATAAGTCTATATTTTTCTTTTTTCAACTAAAACTTCGTCATTGATATAGACTAAAAACTTTTCAATAGGGGAATACCCGAGATCTTGATAGATTTTTTCATACGCATCAATTTGACGTCCATCTGCCTCTTTGGGTACTCCCGTTTTATAATCTATTATAATTGCACCACCATCACTTAATAAATTCACTCTATCTGGCCTTAAAGTAGGTCCCTTAGGAACCAATACATCTTGTTCACATAATACCTGTTGATCCCTTTCAAAATAATTAGATAGCATTGGATGCGTTATGACTTCTTTAACTTTCTTCGTTATGAACAATTGATACTCCTTGGCTTTTTCATTCCTTTCAAAGGTCTCTTCTAGTACTTGGTCAAGCATTTCAGTATGATATATCTTTGCGAGAATTTCGTGAATCAAAAGTCCTTTAATCTGAGCCGTTTTAACTTCAACATTTAGAGTTTTATGGGCTACCAGTCTTTTTTTCCAATGAGACGACACAACGTAATTTACTTCAAACTTTCTAGATTCAAAACCTATATTTTTCTTCTTTTCAACTTCTTTTTTATTGAGTGAAATACCTAATTCAAACGGTTTAGTTGCATCTAATTGTTTCCCCTGTTGCTTTACAAAATTGTTAAACAAATGAGAATACGTAGAAGTCCCTTCTGAAGAAATTTCTTGGGTGATAATATACAATTGTTCCTTTGCTCTTGTAGTGGCTACATACAACACATTTACTGCATCCTGTTTTTGGGATAAAACATGTTGATCATAAAGTGATTGACCTGTATCTCCATACAATTGGATTTCCTTTGAAGCCGTTATCCAACCCCATTGAATTTCTGATAATGGTTCTTCTTTAAAAGGGTACCATAATTTTTCTTTAAGATTTGGATGGATTGGGGTATCCATAAAGGGTAAAATTACGACAGGAAACTCAAGGCCTTTGGCTTGGTGAATTGTCATAAGATGTATCGCATCCATACCAGCTGGTGTGATAATTCTAAGCTTCTCTTCTTGTCGTTCCCAATACTTTAAATAAGCTGATATTGTTTGAGAACGTGTTGAATAAAATTCAAATACATCCTCTAAAAAAGTATTTAAGAAAGGATCATTTGGGGGTAATAAGAATACAAATTGCTCCATGATGTATTCTGTGGCTTCCAAAACAGAACTTTTTGCACTCTTTTTAAAAGAGAAATTAAATAAAAACTCTTTTTCTAATTCTTTAAAAAAAGAAGTTGTGGAAAGCAAAACATAAGTTTGAATATACTTATGGTATTCAATATTAGAATCAGGACTCAATTCCCAAAGCGCATCCAAAATAAGCTTATGCAAAACAGAATCATTAGGTTGAATGGTGAGTTTTAGAATGGCTAAGACTACTTGAACTTTTTTTGATTGTCCCACCACCAAAGAATCTGATGAAAGGATGGAGTACCCTGCTTGAGTTAAACCCGATCCAATTGCAGAAGCTTGATCCCTTTTTCGGACTAGAACTGCAATTTCATTTGCTTTGAACTTTAACTCCATTGCACGGTCTACTGCCTCTAAGGTTTTTACTACATAGAGTTCCATATTTTCCTCTTTTAAACCTCCTTTAGGCAAGGCTTCAATTCGAACATATCCCCCTTCTAGCTGACTTTTTTGCTGGCTTCCAATACCATAAATCCTCTTAAATCCCTGTCCTTCAAATAACGCTGAAAGTGTAAGAAACAAATTATTGTTAAACTCAACTATCGTTTTTCCTGAACGATAATTGAACTCTAAATTTTCTACTTGTGGCTTTACTTGAAAAGGAATATTGGTTTGACTCAATAAGTCAACAAACTGTTGAATATCTCCACCCCTCCATCGATAAATAGCTTGCTTTGGGTCACCCACAATTAGTAATGACCCATGCTCTCCTTCTACAGATTCACTCTCTAATGCATTTGAAATTAAAGGAACTAAATTGGACCATTGTAACTGTGAGGTGTCCTGAAATTCGTCTAAAAAATAATGCTGATAACGTTCTCCCAATCGCTCATAAATAAATGGAGCATCTGTTCCCTTAACTAGCTTGCTTATTTTATTATTAAACTCACCTAAAAGACGAACCCCTTTTTCGTTCTGAAGAGACTCTAAACGTTCTTCCATCAATTGAAGTAAGCTTCTTGGAGTCAAGGATTTTAGTGTTCGTTTTGTGAGTAAGAAAATTCCTACATTTTTTTTTACTCGTAGATACGCATCAAGTAATTGCGGTCGAATTTCATCAATCAGCTCTTTTTTAGTGACTTCGATATCTTTTTTGTAGAGAGGTTTATCTTCAACCAAGTCAAGCTCTAATCGATTTTTATACAGGTTCAAATAATCTCCTTCTTTCGCTTTTTGAAAATGTTTAGGTAATGTTCCTCTCAAAAAGTTCTTTTCTTCAAGCTCTTTTTCTTGGATTAATGCTAAAGTATCCTCTGCAATTTTTCGAATTTGATTCTCAGCTTTTCTTTGTTCTTCAAGAAGAATTCGTTGATCTTCTTTGTGTTCAGCCATTGTCTTTTTCTTTAAATCAGCTAAAGCAACACGATCATTTTCATTCAATAAAATTGACGCAAAATCATCCAAATCTTTTTGAATATTCCAACTTTGCTCTTGATTTACTTTATCCATACTGAAGTCAGTCAAAAGTTGCGTCAAAGACGCCTCTTTTCCAACCTCATCAATAATTGAATTTACTGTCTCTTCCAAAAGAGAAGAAGGATCAATGATCACCTCAAATCCATAGGGTAGTTGAAGCTCTTTAGAGAAACTTCGAATAATTCTATGAGTAAACTTATCTAAGGTGATAATATCAAAACTACCATACTCAAATAATATTTGATGTAGCCTCTGATTAGCTCTGCGTGCTAGTTCCTGAGGCTCAATCTTTAGGAGAGAACACAATGTTTCTTCAATATTTTTTTCATTAGGTGAATTCTTAGAGAGATCCAATAAGGTGGCCAGAATCCTTTCCTTCATTTCATTAACTGCCTTGTTAGTAAATGTCAAAGCAAGAAGTTTTCGATAGGGTTTATGGCTTTTAGATCCTAAAAGACGTGTTAAATAGCGCAACACCAAAGTATAGGTTTTACCTGAACCCGCAGCTGCGTTGATTATATGAAAATTTATTTGTTCCAAAATACTTTAAAGTATAATAAAAGTAAGGCTTTTCAAAAGTTAAGCTCTTTTTAAAAAAAGAAATTTTAATTTTGTCTAAACCTTAAAAACAAAAAATATGGCTTTTGAATTACCATCACTTTCTTATGCTTATGATGCATTAGAACCCAATATTGATGCACGTACTATGGAAATACACCACAGTAAACATCACAATGGTTACACCACCAACCTAAACAATGCCATTGCAGATAGTCCTTTAGCAGATCAATCCATTGTAGAAATTCTTACAGGATTAGACTTAGACAACAAAGCGGTACGAAACAATGGAGGTGGTTTTTACAATCATAGACTTTTTTGGACAATAATGTCTCCCAACGGAGGAGGTGTACCCTCAGGAGCGCTTGCAGAAGCAATTGACTCGGCCTATGGTTCTTTTGAAAATTTCAAAAGTGAATTTGCAAAAGCAGCGGCTACACAATTTGGTTCAGGATGGGCTTGGTTATGTGTCCATTCCGATGGTTCTGTAAAAGTTTGTGCCACTGCAAACCAAGACAACCCTTTAATGCCAGGTATTGGTTGTGGAGGAACTCCTATACTAGGTGTTGATGTTTGGGAACATGCTTATTATTTGAATTACCAAAACAGACGCCCAGATTACATTCAAGCCTTTTTTAATGTAATCGATTGGAACAAAGTGAGTGAGCTTTATGCTAGGGGTGTTTAAACTTTACTTTGAGTTTATTTAAAATAAAAGGGAGGAATAAATTCCTCCCTTTTGCCCCAAATCTTACCATGAACTTAACCTACTTATGTTCTGGTTCACCAAAGATGATGTAACTAAAGCGTGACAGCTGATTAACTCGTTTAAACGCCAAAATTATCGACAAAGTGTTAATAGGCTCTATCATTGTTCTTATCTACAAAATTGATAAATGCCTGATTAACTACTCTACAGCCTCCAGCAGTTGGATAATCGCCAGTAAAATACCAATCTCCTAAGTTGTCTGGACAAGCTTTATGGAGACCACTTACTTTTTGGAAAATCACTTCAACATCGGCTTTTATACTATCGTTTTTGAGCATCTGACCAATCTTTTCTGAAATCTGTTCGTCAGTGAAAGGATCATAAATCGCTTGTACATAATTTGGCGGCTCAACGACTTTGTCTGATTTACTTTTAACACAATTGTGATAAACAGATTGAATAACCTCATCATGAGTGCCTTGATCTTTAAGCAATTCAAGAGCCGCTCTAAATGCAATAAATTCTTCTAGTCGTGCCATATCAATCCCATAACAATCAGGATAACGAATTTGAGGTGCACTTGAGACCACCACAATTTTTTTTGGCCCCAATCTATCCAGCATCTGTAAAATACTTTTTTGAAGGGTAGTTCCTCTGACAATACTATCGTCTATGATAACCAAATTATCAGTACTTTTTACCACACCATAAGTAATGTCGTAAACATGGGCAACCAAATCATCTCTTCCTGAATCTTCAGTAATAAATGTTCTTAATTTGGCATCTTTGATTGCAATCTTTTCAATTCTAGGTTTTTGACTTAACATCTTGCTTAGCTTCTCCACATCTAGAGTCCCTGTTTTACTCAATTCAACCTTGAGTTGCTCTCTAACATGATCTTGTACAGCACCAATCATTCCATAGAATGAAGTCTCAGCAGTGTTAGGAATAAAAGAGAAAACTGTGTTTTCTAAATCTCCTTTAATGGCATTATGAACTAATGTAAAAAGGGAACGCCCTAAATTTTTTCTTTCCTGATAAATAGCAGCATCACTTCCTCTTGAGAAATAAATTCGCTCAAAAGAACATGCCTTTTTTTCTTTGGGCTCAAGTATTTCTGAAGTTTCTGATTCGCCTGATTTCTTGGTGATCAATGCTTGACCTGGTTCTAACTCTTTAATAGATTCAAAAGGGACATTAAATACAGTTTGAATCACAGGACGTTCTGAAGCAACGACCACAATTTCATCATCAGTGTAATAATAAGCGGGTCTAATTCCATTGGGGTCTCTAATCACAAATGAATCTCCGTGACCTAATAGGCCTGCCATAGCATAGCCACCGTCCCAATTTTTTGAGGCTTTTCTTAAAATTTTAGCAATATTGAGACGCTCTGCAATAAGAGGAGAGGCCTCCGCTTTAGTATAACCTTCTTTTTTGAGTTTTTTATAAATCTTGGCCACTGCATCATCCAAAAAGTGTCCGATTTTTTCCATTACGGTAACCGTATCTGCTTTCTCTTTTGGATGCTGACCTAGGTCTACTAAATTTTCAAATAGCTCGTTAACATTTGTCAGATTAAAATTTCCAGCAACAATTAAATTCCTATGCATCCAATTATTTTGCCTTAAAAAAGGATGAACACTTTCGATATTGTTCTTTCCAAAAGTTCCATAACGCACATGTCCTAACATTAACTCCCCCACATAGGGTACCGATTGTTTTAATCGTTCAGGATGTGAAAGCAAACCTGGATCTAAGCCTATTTGACTCTGAACTCGATCGTTAATTGTTTTAAATATATCTTGAATAGGTTGTTGTGCTGCTGAGCGGACCCTGCTAATGTAACGCTTACCTTGCTGCATGTCATATTTTATACTTGCAAAACCCGCTCCATCTTGACCTCTGTTGTGTTGCTTTTCCATCAGGAGGTACATTTTATTTATTCCATAAAGTGCACTACCATACTTCTCTTTATAAAATGACAAAGGTTTTTTTAACTGGATTAGGGCAATTCCACACTCGTGCTTAATAGCGTCGCTCATGAGAAGTTATGGTGTTATGTTAATTAAATTTCAAATTCTGTTAATGACTTAAAGGCAATTATCCTCTCTTTCAAAGAAGAGGGCGTTAACTCTTCCAATGATTTTGTTCCAAATTTTTGTACTGTAAATGAGGCCATAGCAGATCCCATAATTGTTGCTGCTTTCATTTCTTCAAAACTTATTCTTGCAGACTGAGACAAATGGCCCACAAATCCACCGATAAAACTATCTCCTGCTCCAGTAGGATCAAAAACTTCTTCCAGAGGTAATGCAGGTGCACAAAATATTTTTTGATCATGGAAAAGTAAAGCCCCATGTTCTCCCTTCTTTATAATTACATAACTGGGGCCCATAACATGAAGCTTTTGAGCAGCTTCAACCAGCGAATGAGTCTCTGTTATTTGTCTAGCTTCTTCATCGTTTATGGAAATCACATCTACTCTACCAATAACCTCATCCAACTTATCCCGATAACTCTCTATCCAAAAATTCATAGTATCCATGACCACTAAAGAAGGCTTAGTTTCCATTTGATCCAAAACTTCAAGTTGTAGATTGGGATCTAGATTTCCTAATAAAACGATACTTGCATCTTTAAAATGATCTGGAACAACTGGCTTAAACTTAGTCAAAACATTGAGCTGAGTCTCAAGAGTTGTTCTTGAATTAAGATCATTGTGATATTTACCGCTCCAAAAGAAAGTTTTTTCTCCTAGAATGGAAACCACTCCAGCTAAATCTAAACCTACTCCTTTTAATAAATCTATATGTGTGTCTTCAAAATCATCTCCTATTACTGAGACTAATCCACATTGGGTATCAAATTGTGATGCAGCAAGTCCTATATATGTAGCGCATCCACCTAGTATTCTTCCAGTTTTTCCAAAGGGAGTTTCAATTGCGTCATAGGCAATTGTACCTATAACTAAAAGTTTGTTGTTCATATTACAAAAGTAAAAAAGTCTAAGCGCCTTTTTGTAATAAAAACAAACATTTATTAAAGACTATAAACAACTTGTTTAGTCTTTGCTTTTTTCTCTTTCCATTCTCTCAAAAGCAGTGTCGGGAATTAAATTTTTCCCTTTGGCAGCTGCAACCGCTAACTGGTCACATCGTTCATTTTGAGGATGCTGGTTGTGCCCTTTAACCCACTGAAAGTGAACTTTATGTTTTCGATAAATAATCAAGAAACGTTTCCACAAATCACTATTCTTTTTATCCTTAAATGCTTTTTTCTCCCAACCAAAAACCCATTTTTTCTCAACAGAATCAATGACATATTTAGAATCTGAATAAACCACAACTTCCAAAGGTTGCTTTTTCAACAACTCCAAACCCACAATAACTGCCATTAACTCCATTCGATTGTTAGTTGTTCGCACAAAGCCTTGAGAGAATTCTTTAACATAAGACATTCCTTCCCATTCCAACCTTAAACCATAACCTCCGGGTCCAGGATTACCTAATGAAGATCCGTCTGTGTATAAATAAATAGCCATAGATTTTGTCTTACTTATATAGTAGAGAAGCAATTACTTTTGGAAAGTACTGTTGTTCCAAACCGTGAATCTTTGTTGCAATATCATCTTCGTGATCTTCGGGATTTAATGATACTTTTTCTTGAAAAATAAAATCTCCTTTATCATACTCTTCATTTACAAAGTGGATAGTAATCCCAGTTTCGGTCTCATTGTTTTCCTTTACTGCTTTATGAACATGGCTTCCATACATGCCTTTTCCTCCATATTTGGGCAAAAGAGCGGGATGTATATTAATGATTTTTGAAGGAAAAGCTTGAACCCAGTCCACCCCAATTTTCCATAAAAAGCCCGCAAGTATTATCAGGTCTGGGCTTATGGTTTTAATTTCACTCAAAAGTGTCCCATTTGTGAAACTAGTTTTGTCAAAAACTTCAAACTCCACAACAAAAGACTTGATCCGATTCAAAACACCTGCTTTTGGATTGTTTGTGAAGACTTTTACAATTTCTACATTGTCATCATGTTCGAAAAAACGACAAATATTCTCCACATTTGTTCCACTTCCCGACGCAAATAAAATAATCTTTTTAATCATCTATATACTTTAGACATCTCTATATCAAGGGTTGCCATGTATTGGTCTAACTTTGATTTCAAAATTAAACTTATTATTTTAGAGCAATCTAGTGTAATCCTCTAAAGTTTTATATTTTTGTTGACACTTTAATTCAAACGAAAATTAATTATGTCAGACATTTCCTCAAGAGTAAAGGCAATCATAGTTGATAAACTAGGGGTTGACGAAAACGAAGTTATTGCAGAAGCAAGCTTTACAAATGACTTAGGAGCCGACTCCTTAGACACAGTGGAATTGATCATGGAATTCGAAAAAGAATTTGATATTCAAATTCCAGATGACCAAGCTGAAAATATTGCTACTGTGGGTCAAGCCATCCAATTTATCGAACAAGCAGACTAAATTAGTGCCATGGAACCAAGACGTGTCGTAGTTACCGGATTGGGGGCGCTTACGCCGATTGGAAATACCCTCTCAGAATATTGGGAGGGTTTATTATCTGGTACCAGTGGGGCTGCTCCTATCACATACTTTGATCCTACTTTATTCAAAACTCAATTTGCATGTGAACTGAAGGGATTTGATCCTTTAGAACATTTTGACAGAAAAGAGGCTAGAAAATACGATCGCTTTGCGCAATATGCTTTAGTGAGCGTTGCTGAAGCGCTTGAAGATGCTCAGCTTCCTATCGATACGATTGACAAAGATCGTGTTGGTGTGATTTGGGGTGCAGGTATAGGGGGGCTTGAAACCTTCCAAAACGAAGTGCTTAATTTTGCTTCTCTAAACGAAAATCCTCGATTTAATCCTTTTTTCATTCCAAAAATGATCGCAGACATCGCACCTGGATTGATTTCTATTAAGTATGGATTTAGAGGACCAAACTTTGCAACAGTATCTGCATGTGCATCTGCCTCGAATGCAATGATAGATGCGCTTAACTACATCCGATTAGGTTACGCAGACGTAATGGTAACTGGAGGCTCTGAAGCTGGAGTAACTAAAGCAGGAATTGGCGGGTTTAACGCCATGCATGCCTTATCGACTCGAAACGATGATCCAACTACAGCCTCTCGCCCTTTTGATAAAGAACGTGATGGTTTTGTATTAGGTGAAGGAGCCGGAGCACTGATTTTAGAATCTTACGAACATGCTGTAGCCCGAGGGGCAACCATCTATGCAGAGCTTGCTGGAGGCGGACTTTCGGCTGATGCGTATCACATGACTGCACCACATCCTGAAGGCTTAGGTGCAACTAAAGTCATGGAAAATTGTTTGAAAGATGCTAATGTACTCCCTACAGATGTTGATATAATCAACATGCATGGAACTTCTACTCCTTTAGGAGATATTGCCGAATCAAATGCAATCATTAAAGTATTCAAGGAGCACGCATATTCTATGAATATTAATTCAACAAAATCCATGACGGGTCACCTCTTAGGTGCTGCAGGAGCCGTTGAAGCAATTGCTTCCATCATGGCAATAAAACACAGTATAGTACCTCCCACTATAAATCACAAAAATCCAGACGAAAATATTGATTCTAAAATCAACTTTACTTTTGGAAAAACTCAAAAAAGAAACGTAGACATTGCACTCTCTAACACTTTCGGCTTTGGAGGGCATAACGCTTGTGTTTTATTCAAAAAAATGAACTAATTTAATGGTGTGAAAATCATTGACTACATACGAAATTCCCGAATGGCAACATCCGGGAATTTTTTTGCACTGCTTCGAAAAAAGCTGAACATTAAAACACATAAAGAAGAACTTTATCAAAAAGCATTCACTCATAGCTCTGTCAATCTTAAAGACAGTGAAGGAAAGACGGTTAATTTTGAACGTTTAGAGTTTTTGGGCGATGCCTTACTCAGTACCATTATTGCCGAATATCTTTTCAATTTTCATCCCGAAGCCAAAGAAGGTGAATTAACCAAACTTCGTGCAAAAATCGTTAGCCGAACTCAGTTAAATTACATTGGAAAAGAAATGGGACTGATTGAACTTGCAGATATCTCTAGCCATCACAAAACCTTTGGAGAAAATATTCATGGGAATTTAATCGAATCTTTAGTTGGTGCCCTTTTTATTGACAAAGGATATAATAAAACCAAAGACTATGTCCTAAAATACATGCTCACACCCTATATTGATATGGATGAACTCCAAAATATGGTGTTGAGCTACAAGAGTCTTTTATTTGAATGGTCACAAAAAAACAAGAAGGAGTTATTATTCAAAACAGAAAGTGATAATGGTTTAGACCCCAACATCAACTATACCAGTCAAATTTATTTAGACAATAAATCAATTGCTAAAGCACGAGCTGTTTCAAAGAAAAAGGCTGAGGAAAAGGCCGCAAAAATTGCTGTTTCTATTCTCAAACCTTCAAAGACAAAAAAGGATGCATAGAAAAGTTTATCATCTGGAAATGGAAGAAGAGTTGCTGGATGAAGAAGTAATTGGCATACATACTTCTTTGGAAACACATCAGATTGCTTTTTATCTAAACCAAAGTATAGGTGCACGTTTTGTGAGAACTAAAAAAGACTTATTTTACAAAAAAATCAAAACTCCTTTTATCCATTTTGAATGGAAAGACGAAACCATGGACCTAAATTGTTCATTGTTTTCGAATAAGAGTTTAGAGGAAAAAGATAAACAAATTCTAAATTCTACAGCTTTATTTGATATCCCTCTTAGAAATGAAGTATCTTTAATCACTGAATTTAAAACCGTTGATTTTTTTATAAAATCTACAAATAACAACAGTATAGAAACCATTACAAGCCATTTGAAAAGCTGGTTACCTATTTCTTTAGTCTATTATATCCCTGTAGATCAACTTAAAACTCAACTAAACTCAATCTTTGATTAATGAATTTTATTAAAAAAACTAAAATAGTTGCAACCCTAGGTCCAGCATCCTCTTCAGAAGATGTAATTGAAAAAATGATCCTTGAAGGTGTAAATGTTTTTCGAGTTAATTTTTCACATGCAGACTATAGTGACGTTTCAGATCGTATTGAAATGATTCGAAAAGTTGATAAAAAATTAAAAACTAACACGTCTATTTTGGCCGATCTTCAAGGTCCAAAATTGCGTGTTGGAAAAATGGAAGAAGGTGCTTTTGTAAATCCTGGAGATGAAGTTACTTTTTTGACTGATGCTTCTTTTGTAGGAAATGCTAAAAAAGCCTACATGAATTATAAAAGCTTCCCAAAAGATGTTTCTCCTGGTGAACGTATCCTTCTTGATGATGGTAAGCTAATTTTTGAAGTGCTAGCGACCAACAAAAATAACCAAGTTGATGCTACAGTTATTCAAGGAGGGCCATTCAAATCAAACAAAGGGGTTAATTTACCAAATACAAAAATCTCCCTGCCTGCGCTAACTGAAAAAGATATTCAAGATGCCGAATTCATATTTACGCAAGATGTTGATTGGATTGCTCTATCATTTGTAAGGTTTAGTCAGGATTTGATTGACTTAACAGAGTTAATGGTAAAGCATACTGATAAGAAAATTCCTATTATAGCTAAAATTGAAAAGCCTGAAGCATTAGAAAATATTGACAAAATCATCTCATATTGTGATGGTCTTATGGTGGCGCGTGGAGATCTTGGTGTTGAAGTTCCAGCACATGAAGTCCCTTTGATTCAAAAACGACTTGTCCATTTAGCTAAAAAGGCGCGCATTCCAATTATTATTGCAACTCAGATGATGGAAACCATGATCGATAGTTTAACTCCCACACGAGCAGAAGTAAATGACGTTGCTAACTCTGTAATGGACGGAGCGGACGCTGTGATGCTTTCTGGAGAAACTTCTGTTGGTCAATATCCTGTGGAAGTAATTCGAACCATGACAAATATTTTAACTTCGGTTGAAAGCTCAAGCTTAATTAAAGTTCCACAAGAGGCACCAACAATACGAACAAAACGATTTATCACTAAATCTATTTGCTATCATGCGGCACATATTGCCAATGATATTGAAGCCAAAGCCATATGTACATTAACCAATAGTGGTTATACTGCGTTTCAAATTTCGGCATGGCGCCCTAGTGCACATGTTTTAGTTTACACTTCCAATACACGAATATTAAATCGTCTCGGTCTTCTTTGGGGAGTAAAAACTTTTTATTACAATAATCTTAACAGTACTGATATGACTGTTGAAGAGATCAACGAAATGGCATTTAAAGCGGGGTATGTTGAAAAAGAAGACATGATTGTTAATTTAACAGCAATGCCAATAGAAACTAAAGGAATGGTGAACACTCTTCGCGTCTCTACCATTTAAAAGGGTAAGCTTAATTGCGCCTCTTTAATGACTATTTTGGGTTTAGTGGGCTTCTCTTGGGATGTATTTAAATTCGACAAGGAAATCCCTATGAGTCTGACAGAATTTAAGAGTTTTTCTTGATACAGTAGTTTTTTAGCTTCTTCAAAAATTAATTCTTTGGAGGACAAATACAGTCCACCTGTTTTACTCCTAGTTTGTTGTACAAAGTCACTGTATTTTATTTTAAGTGTAATGGTTTTCCCTGCTACCTTATTTTTTTTGGTTCGCTTTTCTAATAATTCAGCAATTAATTTTAGCTTATCTTCCAAAAAAAGTTCGCTACTTAAATTGGTAGTAAAAGTTCTTTCTGCACCAACAGATTTAGGCACCCTGTGTGGTTTTACAGGACTATTGTGAATCCCTCTGACAACTTTAAAGTAATGTCCTCCAGCTTTTCCAAAATGTTGCTCCAAAAAAGTTTCCGTTTTTGATTTTAAATCTTTGCCTGTATAAATTCCTAAACCATACATTTTAAGTTTAGTCTTTGCACCAATACCATGAAACTTTTTGACATCCAATTCTTCTAAAAAGGGGAGTACTTCCTCTGGAGCAATGGTCTTCTGACCATTAGGTTTATTCCAATCACTTGCAATTTTAGCTAAAAACTTATTGATGGATATACCCGCAGAGGCTGTTAATCCAGTCTTTGAATAAATCTTTTCTCTAATGTCTTGAGCAATTAAACTAGCAGAAGGGTATTCCGAAACATCTAGAAAAGCTTCGTCTAGAGATAAGGGCTCTACTAGAGAAGTGTATTCGATAAAAACAGAACGGACAATCCCAGAGATCTCTTTATAACGTTCAAATCGAGAGGGTACAAAAATTAAATGAGGACAAAGTCGTTTGGCAAGAACTCCACTCATTGCACTTCGCACTCCATACTTTCTTGCTTCATAGCTTGCAGCCGATACAACACCTCGATCTCCACCCCCTCCCACAGCAAGTGCTTTTCCTCGCCACTCAGGGTGGTCTAACTGTTCTACAGCTGCAAAAAAGGCATCCATGTCCACATGAATAATTTTTCGAGTGGAATCAAAAATTAGCGCCTCCTCCATTCTTGTTTATTAAGCCTTAATTTTCTTTCTCTTTTTCAAAAGTGTACTCGCGTTGAACTTCGCAAATTCTGGTGGTAAATTGAGAATAGGCAATCTCCTTACCATAGCGTTGAGCTAGGAGATGTTGTGCATTCTCTTTCCACTTTTTTATGGCAAGTAACGATTGCCAATAGCTGATTGTTACACCTCTGCCCGAATGCTCTCTGTAAGATTCCACTCCTAAAAATCCGTCTGCCTTTTGAACCAATTCTAACATTTGGTTTGAAAATTCATAATATCTATTGTCGTCAAGCTCAGAAAGCGTGTTTGAAAAAATTACTGAGTAATAATTCGATTTCACTAGTCCTTATAAATTTTCACATTCAATTTTCCTTCAGCATCCATATGAGCGCGATACATACCTGGAGTGTTCATTTCCATTGCTACATTTCCTTTAGAATCAATCCCTACAACTCCACCGTCTCCCCCAAGGCCACCCACTTTATCATGAATTACCGTGTGTGCTGCTTCTTGTATACTTAATCCTTTATATTCCATCAAAGCTGAAATATCATGTGCTACTACAGAACGGATAAAAAACTCTCCCCATCCTGTTGCAGAAATAGCACAAGTAGCATTATTTGCATAAGTACCTGCACCGATGATAGGAGCATCACCAATTCGATTCCACTTTTTATTAGTCATTCCACCAGTCGAAGTTCCTGCCGCTAAATTTCCTTCTAAATCCAAAGCTACACAGCCTACCGTTCCATAACGTTGGTGCTGAACAAATGCTTCTTCTGTAGAGGAAATCGATTCTTTTTTGGCTTCTGCTTCCTTTACTCTTTTTAATGAATTAATTCTTCGTTCGGTAAAAAAATATTCTGGTGCTACTATTTCCAGTCCTTGTGATGCAGCAAAAACATCTGCCCCTGCTCCAGAAAGCATGACATGTGGAGAATTTTCCATGACTTTAATTGCAGCAGATATGGGATGTCTAATTGTCTTTACTCCAGAAATAGCTCCAGCATCAAGTTGTGCTCCGTGCATAAAAGAGGCATCTAATTCTATCGTTTCATCCGAAGTGAGCACAGCACCTTTACCTGCGTTAAAGAGTGGAGAATCTTCCATTATATGGATTGTTTTTTCAACAGCTTCCTGACTGCTTCCCCCATTTTTGAGAATAGTGTGACCCACTTGAATAGCCTCGGCTAAAAGTTCACGATAGGCCGCTTCTCTTTCTGGTGTCATATTGGCTCTCAATATTGTTCCTGCACCGCCATGAATAACAATTCCGAATGTTGTCGTTGACGTTTGATCTGAGGTTTCAATTTGCTTACAACCAAAAGCAATTAACAGAGACAAGAATAGTATTTTTTTCATAAGATGTACATTCTATTTTATCTTTTAAATGTAAGTTATTTAAGCTGAAAATGAAACTTCAATCAAAATGAAGTATTTTTATAAAAAATTAAAATCATGTACGCAGTTTTAAAAACAATTCATTCTTATTGGGCTTATCTAGTATTACTAATTTTAGTAATTGCTATCATTAATGCTTTTGTTGGTAAGTCATCAGGGAGAGATTTTGGTGCTAAAGATCTTAGAATAAGTCTTTTTGGTCTTATTTTTTCTCACATTCAGTTGCTTATTGGCTTAATTCTTTATTTTGTTTCCCCTTGGTTTGATCAATGGTCTGAAATGGGAATGGGAATAATGAAAAATGCTGAAACACGCTTGTATTTAGTTGAACATCCTATCACCAATATTTTAGCAATTGTACTTGTTACTATGGGATGGTCCATGCACAAAAGACAATCTTTATCGGCTAAAAAGTTTTTACGAATTGGGCTTTTTTACAGTTTAGGATTACTTCTTTTGTTAAGTAGAATTCCTTGGAGTAATTGGCTATAAACCGCTACCCACATCAAAACTAAAATGCTAAAAATCATTTCTCCAAAAGCAACTATTGGCGTGCTTGGAAGTGGCAGCTGGGCTACTGCACTTGTCAAAATTTTGACAGACAGTAAACTCCATGTCAATTGGTACGTACGTGATCAAAAGCAAGCAAAGAAAACTAAAAGTTCCTCTAGAAATCCAAACTATCTATCTGAAGTTAAATTTAGACCTCGTAGAATAACTGTCAGTAATGACATCAATGAGGTTGTTTCAAAATCAGAATGGTTGGTTACAGCAATTCCTTCTGTTTATCTAGAAAGTGAATTAAAGAAAATCAACCAACCCTTAAAAGACAAGATTATTGTCTCTGGGGTGAAAGGATTTATTCCAGAAACCCAGCTAATTGTTGGTGAACATTTACACCAACACTATCAGCTACCTTGGGAACAATTTGTTGTT
>Ga0233400_1000627_pt1 | contig 16542 bp, 20 predicted proteins | sample 46DmetaG_FD_182708 | JGI IMG/M metagenome (GOLD analysis project Ga0233400, IMG submission 182708) | Seawater microbial communities from Monterey Bay, California, United States - 46D | ecosystem: Environmental > Aquatic > Marine > Coastal | place: USA: California | collected 2016-10-21
TGAAGATACGTTCTTGTATCTCAGCGAAGCAGATTTGTTGAATGACTTCTTAGCTCTTATCGAAGATGCAGATGTACTTAGTGGTTGGAACAGTGAAGGCTTCGATATTCCATACACTCTTAATCGTATTGTGCGTGTATTGAGTAAGTCACATACACGTAAGCTATGTCTGTGGGATTTATATCCTACTCCTAAGAAACTTATCAAGTTTGGTAAAGAGCAAACAAGTTACAACTTGCTTGGTCGTATTCACCTCGATTATCTTGAACTATATCGCAAATATACATATCATGAAATGCATTCATATTCACTTGATGCTATCGGTGAATACGAACTTGATGAACGTAAGATTGCTTACGAAGGTACACTAGATCAGTTATACAATCAAGACTTCTACAAGTTCATTGAATATAACAGACAGGATACTGCACTACTTGATAACCTAGATAAGAAGCTACGCTTCATTGATCTTGCAAACGAGATTGCACACGATAATACTGTTAACATTCAAACTACTATGGGTGCTGTTGCTGTGACTGAATCAGCTATTATCAACGAAGCACATAGACGTGGCATGGTTGTTCCAGATCGTAAGCGTAGATCATGGGACACAGAAGACGATGATTACGAACCTACACGTGAAGAAGAGGAAGCGGCAGAAGCACAGAAAGCGGCTGGTGCTTTTGTTGCAGATCCACAAAAGGGATTACAGAAGTGGGTAGCAGGTATCGATATTAACTCGCTGTATCCTTCTATCATTCGTGCGTTAAATATGTCTCCAGAAACTATCACTGCACAACTTCGTCCTGACTTGACAGATGAAATGATCCAGACACGCATACGCAATGGTCGTGGTGGTAAGAACAAAGGCTTTGGTGCTGCGCAAGCATGGGAAGATACGTTCTCTACAGAAGAATTTCGTTTACTAAATGAAAAAGATAAGACACAAATCATAACACTTGATATGGAAGATGGATCCTCGCATGAACTAACAGGTGCTGAAATCTCTGATTTGGTATTCAGTGGAGACCTTCCTTGGGCAATCAGTGCTAACGGAACTATCTTTAAGCAAGATGTACAAGGTATTATTCCTAGTCTACTTGAGCGTTGGTATGCAGAACGTAAAGTACTACAAGCTAATAAGAAGAAAGCCATTGAAAAGGGCGATAAAGAAGAAATCGCTTTCTGGGATAAACGACAGCTAGTCAAAAAGATTAACTTGAACAGTTTGTATGGTGCGATCCTTAATCAAGGGTGTCGCTTTTATGATAAGCGTATCGGTCAGTCAACTACTCTTAGTGGTCGTTGTATCACACGTCACATGGGTTCTAAGACAAATGAAGTGATCGACGGTACTTATGACTACAAAGGCAAATCAGTTATATATGGCGATACAGACTCTATCTATTATTCAATGTATCCATCATACAGCAAAGAGATTGATAGTGGTGAGATTGAATGGGATAAAGAGATTGCTCTTACGATGTATGACGAAATCGCAGATCAAGTAAACGCAAGTTTCCCTGACTTTATGAAAGAGTTCTTTAATTGTCCACGCAAGCAAGGTGAAATCATTGCTGCAGGACGTGAGAACTTAGCAACATCAGCAATCTTTATTAAGAAGAAACGTTATGCTATGCTTATCTATGATGATGATGGTGAACGCCGTGATATCGAAGGTAAGCCTGGTAAAGTTAAAGCTATGGGACTTGACTTGAAACGTTCTGATACTCCAGACTATATGCAAACATTTCTTAGTTCTTGTTTGCTTAAAGTACTTACTGGCGGGGATCAAGATGATATTGTTGATATGGTCAAAGAGTTTAAGAAAGAGTTTCGTGATAAGCCTGGTTGGGAGAAGGGTACTCCAAAGCGTGTCAATAACTTAACTAAGTTTAAGAACGATGTTGCAAAATATAAGAAAGCACAGAATGCAGACTTTAAGCTACGAAGTTCAGAAGACAAGCTACAGAAGCCTAGACTTCCAGGACATGTGAGTGCGGCTCTTAATTGGAATACATTACGTGAGATGCACGGTGACAGATATTCTGTAGAGATTACAGATGGTATGAAGACTATTGTATGTAAGCTCAGAGACAATCCTATGAAAATGACAAGTATTGCTTATCCAATCGATGAACCTCGTATTCCACAATGGTTCCAAGAACTTCCATTCGATCATGATTTGATGGAAACAACGATTATCGATAAGAAGATTGATAACTTGATTGGTGTTCTAAAATGGGACTTGCGTAATGCTAACGCATCAGAAACTTTTGAAGATTTGTTTTCATTCTAATGGCTAAAAAGACTTACACAGAACTAGTATCTAGCTTGGGGAGGAATGCCGCATCAGATGAATGCTATACTCCTCCAGATCAAGTACTTCCATTATTACCTTATTTGGATAAGACAAAGACTTACTATGAAGCGACTAGTGGAATATCTAGTTTGCTAGTAGAAGGTTTTAAGAAATACGATTACAACATCATAGCAAGTAATGGGAAAAACTTCTTTGACTGTGAACCAGATGATGTACATGATGGGATTATAACTAATCCACCATATAGTATCAAAGACAAGTTCATTGAGCATTGCTATGCTCTTGGTAAACCTTTTGCACTATTGCTACCTATCGCAAGTTTTCAAGGGAATAAGCGTGGCAAGATGTTTATGGAACATGGTATGAGTGCGTTGGTATACAATAACAGAGTTGACTTTACAGGTGGGGGCAGTCCTACATTTGGTAATGCTTGGTTCATGTGGGGTATACTACCCAATAATACTATTCATTGGGTTGATAATCCAAAGATAGGCAACACTAAAAAGAAAACTACACAAGGTAAAGAAAAATCATTTGACAACTTGTTTGACTTGTGATATAATAGTAATTAATAAAATATAGGAGAACACATATGCGTGATATTTTAAAAGACGTGGTAAAACACACACATTCGCTTGGGATTATTCAAGCAGTGAAAGTAACAACAGATGAAGATACAACAGTACTAGATGCTATGGACGATGATCGTACAGTAGTGTTACGTGCAAAGATGCATAACCGTGTCCCAGAATTCTCTGGTAAATTCGGTCTAGGTCGTCTGGGTGTATTGAATGGTTACTTGGGCTATGAAAGTCGTAACAATGAAGGCGAAGCAGTATCAACAGGTGTTGATATTAGTCGTGTAGAACGTAACGGCGAAGAAGTTCCAGCGGCATTTAACTTTGCTATTCCTGGCATTATGAATTCAACTTATCGTGTAATCGTAAGTGAACTTGTTGATGCACAGATTAAAACAGCAAACTTTAAAGGTGCTAAATGGGATGTTGAAGTCATGCCAACACAGCAAGCAATTAAAGACTTGCAACAAACTGCGGCAATCTTGTCAGCATATGATCCTCTATTCACTGTAAAAACAGTAGATGGTGATTTGCAATTTACAATTGGCGATGCATCAACTGATAAAGCAGACTTGACATTCGCACGTAATGTAAGTGGTGAATTGAAATCTGGTTGGTCATTCCCACTAGCAACAGTTCTAACTATCTTGAAGCTAGGTGATACATCATCTATGAGCATTAAGATTTCAGATCAAGGCGCTATGGCTATTCACGTAGACTCAGGAATGGGCCTATATGAGTACATTTTACCAGCTAAATCTGGCAATTAACCTAAATAGAAGTATAACAATATATAAGGATACAACAATACATGGTTAAAGATTTAGGTAAAAATAACATTAGTAATGGGCAAGCAGTATTTCTGCCTGCTATTTCGAACTTCTATGTTCGTAAGATTTCACAACACTACGCAGGCACAACAGACATGTTCCCTCCTGAGCGTATCCCTGAGGGGTTCGAACATGGTCTAGATGGTCTTAACATCTTAGATAAAGATAAAGGCTATGTGTATTATTCACATGGTCTCTATTCTGCTGGACATGCTGAACTAGACTTAGAAAAAACTAAGATCGAAGATGGTATGGTTGTGAACCGTGACCGTGAAAATACAGTTCTAGTAGGGGATTCAGGTGGGTATCAAATTGGTACTGGAGCTTGGAAACTTGAATGGGATAAATTCTATGATGCTGATGGGAGTTGGCATACTACACGTCATGGTATTATGAAGTGGCTAGAAGAATATTGTGATTACTCTATGACACTTGATATTCCAGGTTGGGCATGTTTGCCACAATATCGTGATAAGAACGGTATCAAAAGCTGGGAAGAATGCGTAGACAAAACAATCTTTAATCATGAATACTTTATTAAACACCGAACACCCGGTAAGACAAAGTTCTTAAACACTTTACACGGTTCTAATTGGGACACTAGTGAATTGTGGTATGAGAAAGTCAAGCACTTTAATGACAAGTCAGTATATGGCGATAGAGCATTTGAAGGTTATGCGATGGCTGGTGATCATGCGGGTGATGCTGAATTATTGTTACGTAGACTTATTCGTTTACGTGATGATGGTCTTCTTGGTCAGGCAGACCAAGATGATGTTTGGATTCACACTCTCGGTATTAGTGTTCTCCCTTGGGGTGCAATGTTAACTGCAATTCAACGACAGCTACGAGAACATGTCAATCCAAACATAACAATCTCTTTTGATGCAGCGTCTCCCTACATTACTGCATCAAAGGGATTAGCTTATGACTATCCTGACTTGAATGGTAATGCTTGGTCTTATAAGACTAAGAAGTTAAATTGGCGACAGGATATCAGTAATGATAAACAACCTTGGTTGTATGAAGGCGAAATCGGCTCACGTTTGAATATGCGAGATATCAATTACATGCAACCTGGTATGCTCAATCGAAACAAGAAAGAAGCAAAATCAAGCTGGGATAGTCTAAGCTACATTTTAATACAAGCGCATAACGCTGAATATCATATTCGTGGTATGCAAGATGCAATTCGCAGGTTTGATCATGAATATGAAATGTTACATGATAAACTAGATATTAACAATATCAACTTGGGCAAAACTAATAATTTATCAGATGTAGTACCCGATAAGGTTCTATACTTTGCTAAATTTGTAGAAGTATTGTTTGACCCATCCACTAAAGACCCTATGCAAATGCTTACAGATTTTAAAGCATTCTTACGTAAATGTGAAGGTTCACGTGTGCAAAATATTTCAACTACCCCAGACTTTATGGAATTTGAAGAAGCAAATGTGAAAACGGAAGAGTATGTAGAAGCAGTAAAGGGAAAGAAAAAAGAGTATGATACTCCAGACGGAGTTGAAGACTTATTCGGATAAGGAGGATTATAATGACACCCGAAAAGAAACAAGCACGACTAGAAGCACTAAGAATTAAGCACAGAACACTTGACAATCATATCCAAAAAGAGTATAAACTACATATGGATGTGTCTCAATTAAAATCAGAGAAACTTCGAATGAAGCAAGAAATACATGCACTAGAGCGGGAACTTGGAGATAATGGGTAGTTACTATAATTATATGCTAACAGAAACTAGGAAAGCAAACATGAAAGACGATATGGAAAAACAAAAGAAAAATGCAAAACGTTGGATTTGGGTTACGTTTCAAAAAGAAGGTATTCACAAGTATCCTGCAGCATTGACAGATCCTGCTCTAGCGACAGGTGATGAATATGATGTATCCTTTTTGGGATATCCGCATCGTCACATGTTTCATTTCCGTGTAGCAATTAAAGTAACACATAATGACAGAGATATTGAATTCATTCAATTCAAGCGTTGGTTAGAAAACTTGTACAAAGATAACGTTATTGAACTTGATTATAAATCATGTGAAATGATGTCTGATGATTTGTTTGATCAAATCGTTGCAAAATATCCAGGGCGTGATATTAAAATCGAAATCTCTGAAGACGGAGAAAACGGAGCATTAGTAGAATATGACGCTCAGTGAAGAAATACAAGCGATGGTTAGGGTAGTACCTGATCATCCGCAACCAGGTATTATATATCAGGATATGGCTAGTATCTTTAATCATCCTTCAGGATTGACTAAAGTTATTCAAGCATTTCAAGAACAGAATATCATCTACGACAGAATCGTAGGATTAGATGCACGTGGCTTTCCAATGGCTGGTGCGCTAAGTGCTATTACAGGCAAACCGTTTGTTATGGCACGTAAGAAAGGTAAACTTCCGGGTGAGACTATCTCAACGGAATATGAATTAGAATACGGCACAGACGAACTACACCTTCAAACTGACTCAGTGTTAGACGATGACCGTGTTCTAATAATTGATGATGTTATTGCAACTGGTGGGACACTACTAGCGGCTACATCATTGATAGAACGAATGAATGGTAACATAGTTGGTATTCATTCGATTATGGACTTGACTTTTTTAGGCGGGTCTGATAAACTGAGAGCTAAGGGATATCCCGTGTTCTCAATACTAAGTGAATAAAATGGCAAAGGAAATTAGATGCTATATCTTATAGACTTGGAGAGTGTTGAATCTCGCTATACTAAGCAATGGAAAACACATCTCCCCACATTGTTACAAAGTAACGGGATTGATGTTACTGTGATTGACGGTCCAACCGACATTCCAGAAGCCACTACACCCGGTGCTTTTCTTAACTTTGGTGGAACGAACATCTATAAGAGCGCACAATTAGAGAAGATTGCAAAACTTATCTGTGATGGCGAAGTCAAAGATGGGGATTACTTTCTTTATACTGATGCGTGGAATCCCACTGTTATCCAGCTGAAATATATGGCAGAATTGCTTGGGATAAAAATCCGAATCGGTGGTTTGTGGCATGCTGGTAGCTACGATCCACAAGATTTCCTAGGACGTTTAATTGGTAATGCTTCATGGGTTCGTAAAGCGGAAATGAGTATGTACGATTGTTATGATGATAACTTTTTTGCTACTAAGTTCCATATTGATTTGTTTACAAATACATTTTGGGACGATGACCGTGATATCGACAGGCAACTACTTCACTCTATTAGACAAGTGGGTTGGCCTATGGAATACATTGAAGAGGATCTCAGAGAGTATAAGAGTATGGCGAAAGAGGACATCATAGTATTCCCACATCGTATTGCTCCTGAGAAACAGCCAGAAGTCTTTGACTATATTGCTGAACAGATGCCAGAGTATCAGTTCATTAAATGTCAAGAATTAAACTTAACAAAGCCAGAATATCACGCTTTGCTCGGAAGAGCGAAATTAGTGTTTAGTGCTAACTTGCAAGAAACTCTAGGCATTTCTGTCTATGAAGGATTGCAAGTTGGTGCTATCCCTATGGTTCCAGATAGTCTCTCGTACAGTGAAATGTGGAGTGATCAATTCAAGTATCCAAGTGAATGGACTTCTTCATTGGATGCAACAAAGAAAAACATTGAAAATATTAAAGCATATATTCATATGCAAATGTCAAAGAATAGTGACCTAACTTGGACAATGAATGAAGAACTACGCAACGTAGAAAGATTCTATTCTGGTGATAAACTAATAACATATCTTAAAGAAAATACATGATAAATACATATGATAGAGAGTATCCCAGCTTTCTATCATATTTTGGGAGAAATAATATGGCTCGTTACAGAGGTATGATTACTAACAACGTAGGCGTTGGCTTGAAAGTTAAAGTTCGTAGATCAATTGATTTACGTGAACTTGCTGATTTCGGTTCTATTACAGAAACATCAAATGACCTACCAACTAAAGGTGCTACACACCGTGCAGCTCATAAAGGTTCAACATCAGCAACACGTGGGTTCACAGACCTATCAACTGTTGCAGACGGTACAATCGTAGATCGTCAAGATATGGGTTCTATTGCTGATACAGCAAGAGACACACTTGGATATAATGATGAACCTTATCTACACTAATTAATTTAAAATAAGTGTTGACAAATTAACCCACTTGTAGTATTATAATATTATGAGTGGGTTTACCATATCCATATCATAATAATAAAGGAACATAGTATATGACAAAGACTTCCGCAATATTAAAAGCCAGACTCGAAGAAGCTGGTATACGTCACTGGGCGGGTGACAACATTAGTCAGGTGTTTACACAACCTGGCGACAAAGATGATCTTATCGATGAAGCAACAGATGCTTTTGAAAATGTATTAGATACATTACTAATCGATAGACATAACGATCCAAACTCAAAGGATACAGGACGCAGACTAGCAAAAATGTATATCAATGAGATTATGAGTGGACGTTATGATCCGGCACCTAGCGCAACAGCGTTTCCTAACGACAACGGACATACTTACAAAGGTATGTTAGTAGTTCGTTCTGAACTTAAATCAATGTGTTCGCATCATCATCAGCCCGTTGCTGGGATTGCATACATAGGTATCATTCCTGGTGAGAAAGTTATTGGACTTTCAAAGTATACTCGTATTGCACAGTGGTGTGCAAGACGTGGTACACTACAAGAAGAACTGTGTAATGACATTATGCGTGAGATTATAAAGGCTACTGATAGTGAACACGTAGGTGTTTACATTCAAGCAACACATGGCTGTTGTGAGAATCGTGGCATTATGGCGCATAGTAGCTTGACACAGACTACAGTTCTTAATGGTGGGTTCTTAGATGATCCTAGTGTTAAGAAAGAATTCTTTGACAATATCAAACTACAACAGGAGTTTGCTCCACGATGAAGCTAAGATATTCAGAAGCATTCTATTCACTTCAAGGCGAAGGAAAGTTTGTAGGAGTACCTAGTGTATTCCTACGAACCTTCGGTTGTAATTTACGTTGTCAAAATTTCGGACTAAATAAGGACAGAGAGAAATCAAGGTATAATCCTGAGGTTGAACAACTTATTAAGGACGGGGTACATGAGACTACAAGACGATTTGAAGACTTACCTATTATACACACAGGATGCGACACATATGCTAGTATCTATCCTGAGTTCAAGCATCTAGTTCACGATTCTACAATCGATGAAGTAGTAGAACATTTGCTTTCTCTTACTCCACAGGGCAAATGGACACAAGACGATGGACAAGATGTACATCTTATTTTAACAGGCGGTGAACCGTTGTTGGCGTGGCAACGACTTTACGTAGAACTATTCGAACATCCACGTATGCAGGACTTAAAGAATGTTACATTTGAAACAAACACTACACAACATCTACATGACGATTTCTACAACTATCTCAACAACCACGACGACCTTACAGTCACTTGGAGTTGTTCCCCGAAACTTAGTGTTTCAGGAGAATCTTGGGAAGATGCTATTAAACCTAATGTTGCTAGTGAGTATCAGTGTGTTACTGATAGTGACATGTATCTCAAGTTTGTTGTCGCTAGTCAAAATGATTTTACAGAAGTCGAAAAAGCTGTTAGTGCTTATCAAGATGCCGGGGTACAATGTCCAGTATATCTTATGCCAATGGGCGGTCGCAGTGAAGAATATACCCTCAACGTTAAAGACGTGGCTGAAGCCTGCATGGAAAGAGGATGGCGATTTACTCCAAGACTCCACATCTCCTTATTCGGAAATGCCTGGGGGACTTGAACAAAATGAACAATTACGTAGGGCTATGGAAGCTCCTATTGACTATGAAAAACTAAGGAAACAACTATGAATCAAAACTATATTTTTACGAGCGAAAGTGTTAGCGATGGACATCCTGATAAGGTTGCAGACCAAATCAGTGATGCTCTAGTTGATGCCGGGTTCAAAGCAGGCGATGAAACGACTCGTGTTGCTGTTGAAACACTTGTAACTACCAATCACGTAACATTGGCGGGCGAAGTAAAAAACTTTAACGTAAGCAGAGATGAAGTTAAAGAAATCGTGCAAAACAAAGTTAAAGAAATTGGTTATGAACAAGAAGGGTTTCATTGGGATAAGCTAAACATCTACAATGAAATCCATGCACAAAGTGCAGACATTGCACTTGGTACAGATGATTTTGGTGCAGGGGATCAAGGCATTATGTTTGGTTATGCATGTAACGATAACGATGCATATCTACCAGCACCTATCTACTATGCACATGAAGTTCTTAAAGAACTTAAAACTCAAAGACAGCATGTATTAGGCCCAGATGCTAAGTCACAAGTAAGTGTGCAATATGATGGTGGTCGTGTACAGCGTATTGACCAAGTTGTTATTAGTACACAGCACGGAGAAGGACAAGTAGAGCAAGCAAGAAATATTAGTAAACTTGCTGCAATGAATGTATTAGGAGACTTGATTGATGAAAATACTGTATGGCATCTTAATCCTACTGGTAACTTTGTTATTGGTGGGCCTGATGGTGATGCTGGCGTTACTGGACGTAAGATTATCGTTGATACTTATGGCGGTTTTGCCCCCCATGGTGGCGGCGCTTTTAGTGGCAAGGATCCGACCAAAGTAGACCGCAGTGCTGCATATATGGCACGTTGGTTAGCAAAGAATGTAGTAGCAGACGAAATGGCTGATTGGTGTAATATTCAGTTGTCTTATGCTATCGGTGTAAAGCAACCAACAAGTATCTATGTTGAGTCAAACGGCTACAGCAAGAGTATCGAAAAGTTCATTCGTGATAATATCGATTTGAGTCCAAAAGGAATCATTGATCGTTTCGATATGTTTAATTTTTATAACTACAGTGAGAACTGTGTATACGGACATTTCGGAGATAAAGATGTGCCGTGGGAAAAGATTGGATGGTAATATGAGTTTTTATAAAACTAATGAAGAAAATGAAATCATTACAGTAGACGAATTTATTGCTGAATGGATGGATCAAGAAGAATATATCTTAGTTGACATCCGTGAACCAGATGAAATTCAGAAACAAGGAGCAGTTAAAAATACTTTTAATATCTCTATGTATGATATTCCAGAACAAATTGAAATGGCTCCAACATATATTGTGTGTCTTTTTATATGTGACAATGGAGCCAGAGCAGAACAAGTTGCAAAATATTTAAAAAATAATAATTTTGAAAATATGTTTGCAATTAAAGGTGGAATAGAAGCACTAGTAGAAGCTGTTCCAGAACTAAAGGTGTAACATGAATATTTTTAAACCCAAGACTTGGTTTATGACAGATGAAGAAATCAAGCGAAGTAATGCAAGAAAAATCAAAGATGAAAAAGATATGGATCAAGAAATTGCAAATATCGATTTAGAATTTGGACACATTACAGAAGAAGAACACACTAAGAAAACAGCAACACTCAACGGTGAACCATATATCAAAGTAATCAATATGGATCTGGATAAAGAAAATCCAGGTGCTGGACATTTTGAACTAGACTTTAACGAACACTTTGTAGAGTATCTAGCCAATAGCGGATACGAGGGAGCAGAGGAAGATACTATAGTTGACAACTGGTTCAATGATTTATGCAGAAATATTGTTTTAAGTGAATTGGAAGATGAAGCTGGTGATCCAAAGAGTTTTGATGTTTCTAGTAAAGAAGGTCTGATTATCCAACGTCTAAAAACAGGCGAAGATAGTGCAGAATACTCTTGACAACAACTCAATAAACGTGTAAGATAGAATCAAATTACAATAGAGGATTACTAATGGCTACTTTTATTCTTGTTGACAGTCTCAACATGTTTCACCGAGCAAAGCACGTAGGACATCGTGGTGCTGATATCGATACTAAGATCGGTATGGCATTTCACATTATGATGTCTAGTGTTAAGATGTGCTACAATATGTTTGATGCTGATCACGCTGTATTTTGTTTAGAGGGTCGCTCATGGCGCAAAGACTTCTATACTCCATATAAAGCACAACGCCGTGCTGCACAGCAAGCTAAATCTGTACGTGAACAAGAAGAAGATGGTATCATGTTCGGTGCATATGATAGTCTTGTAGAGTTTGTCGAAACACGTACTAACTGCACAGTACTTCAGAATAAAGAAGCAGAGGCAGATGATATGATTGCAGTATTCATCGAATCGCATCCGAATGATCATCACATTATTGTATCAAGTGATGGTGATTATCAGCAGTTGATTTGCGACAATGTAACACTATACGATGGCGTACAGAACCGTATCATTACTCCTCAGGGTTACTTCAAAGATGATAAGAACCGTACACCCATCAAAGATAAAAAGACTAAAGAAGTTCTCCCTCCCCCTGACCCTGAGTGGTTGTTGTTTGAGAAATGTATCCGTGGTGATACATCAGATAACATCTTTTCAGCATATCCAGGTTGTCGCAAGAAAGGGACTAAGAATAAAGTCGGTATGATTGAAGCATTTGAAGATCGTAATAGTGGTGGCTTTAGTTGGAATAACTTTATGCTACAACGTTGGACTGATCATAATGGCGAAGAACATACAGTACGTGACGATTATGAACGCAATAAAAAGCTGATCGATCTTACTGAACAGCCGCATGATCTTAAAGTTAAGTTCCTTGAGACTATTGCAGAACGCAGTGTTCCTAAGAACAAATCGGGTGTTGGTATTCACTTCCTTAAATGGTGTGGGCTATGGGACTTACAAAACTTAGCTAAAGCTCCTGATGAAATGGCAGCTATTCTTAACAAAGGTTATCCACATGCTTAGATACATCTTTGATGTAGATGGTACACTGACACCAAGTAGATGTGCGATTGATCCAAAGTTTCTAAGATTTATGTTAAGATTTGTAAAAGATAATCCTGTATACTTAGCAACAGGGAGTGATGCACCAAAGACTATTGAGCAAATAGGAAAAGGATTATTTAATTCTGTAGCACGTTCTTATAACTGCAATGGCAACTCTGTATGGGAGAAAGGTGTAAACGTACATAATAATCCATGGAAGATAAAAGTACCAGCGCATCAAACATTAAGATATTGGTTAGATAACACACAATTTCCACATCTTACTGGTACTCATATTGAAGAACGTCCAGGTATGGTTAACTTCTCAATCGTAGGACGGGGTGCCAATACTGAACAACGTGCAGAGTATGTAAAGTGGGATAAAGAATACAATGAACGTGAAAACATGGCATTGTATATTAATTATAACGATGATGAATTTAAGGATGTAACTGCAACTGTAGGAGGCGAGACTGGTATTGACATTGCTCCTACTGGATCAGACAAGAGCCAAATACTTAAAGATTTTACAAAGTCTGATACAGTTATATTCTTCGGTGATGCCATTTTTGATGGCGGAAATGATTATACACTAGCACAAGCAATTAAGAAAAAAGGTGTAGGTAGAGTCCATAAAGTATCTGATTGGGAAGAAACTTACAAAATATTGACAGATGTATACAGTTGAAATAGTAAAAGATAAGTTCTGGATCGTAGAAGATGCCGGAATAAAACTTGGTCTTATTCGTAAGACCAGGTCTTCTGACTTTGAAGTAATCATGCAGGATGCTCTAGATGTTGAAACTCTACCATTTGATGCTCTTACTTCAAAGTTCGGAAGCAAAATACTAGAGTCTCGACAGGTCAAAAAGATTGAAAGTGTTGAGTATGGGAAAGATTTAGATAGCGTGAATGGGGTTCCTACTAAGCATAAAGCATTTAATAAACATTCAGTTACGATTGCAGAAAAAAATATACCGACATATACTAAAACTGAAAAGTCACAAGTTATATATGCCGCAGGATATTATGGGCTGAAGTTCCCAGAAGCTGGATGGAAGAATGCATATTGTGTGAAGTTAGAAACATTATATAACTATGTATTCATAGGTCCATTCAACTCTAAAACACAATTAGAAGCGGAGATAAATCGTGCAAGTGTACAATAATATAAAGAAATTTATTGCTGTAACTACACGTGCAAATCAAAAGAATGAAAGACAAGTCCGCATGTCTACAGAAGAAGCAACTAAATTACAAGCAGAAATAAGTCTGTTGTTGCTAGAATTAAAAGAGGCCGAGAAGGGTCCTCGTATAACAACATTAGACGGAGGAAAATTCTAATGCCAGATTTTAACGCAGTAATGATTATCGGTCATTTCGTAGTAAGTATTTTTAATGTACCACTTGGTCAACCATTATATCAATTCGTTCCATTTCCTAATATGCAGATTTGCCAAGAGCATGTGCAATATCAAATGACACCAGAGCAAGGGCATACAATGAGTTTAGAATATAAGATGTATAAGAATGCACAGTGTATTACTAAAGAAGAATTCGAAAAGCAAATGCAAGCACAACGCCAAAAAGCTCCTCAACCGATGCCAGTACCAGAGAATTGGGACTTGCAGTAAAGATAAATACATAGGTAACACTCTCTGAGAGGAAACCAATGTATGTCTAATATAAAGAACATATTTAAGTTCATGTTTGCGGCACTTGCTTCTACATGGATATATAAGCTAATTGCAAAATTAGTAAAGAACCCATTAATGTTAGTATTAGTACTAGCAGTAGTGGGTTTATCGTTTAATCAAGGACGCACATACTATAATGATTTTATGGTAGAGTATCAAAGATTAAATTCAGAAAAACAAGAAAAAGAAAACGATACATCTGATAATCTAAAATTTACTAAAGTAGACGATTATCTGTATACGCTAACTGGATCAGTCGGTGAGGGAGACTGTGATAGAATTGTACCTGACATGCCAAGCGACTTCACACTAATACTAGAAAGCCCAGGCGGTAATCTAGCAGAAGGGTCTTGTCTTGCTGCACACATTAAGCTACGTAACGTAGTTACAGTTGTACGTGACACTCAAGTAATGAATGCAGACGGCAAGGTAGTATATACACCTGGTATGATAGGTGAAGAATTAGAAATAGATCACTTAAAAGAGAAAACTGTATGCGCATCAGCATGTGGATTAATGTTCTTAGGCGGTGATAGAAGATATCTTATGGGAGAAGTTTGGTTCGGTATTCACGGTCCTGGTACTCCACGTGAGTTTATTGGAAAGATGAATCCAATGCAAGCTGAGTCGGGTGCGTATCGTACTGCGTCTAATTTGCTAGGATTATTAGAGCAGTTGGGCGTTGAAGATCCAGAAGTTCGTAAATTATTTGTACAGATCCCAAATCAAACGATGTACTGGTTACATCCTAGAGACTTTGATGCTAAACCTAACATTATTAAACTGGCGACTAACTATGTTAATTTCTGGGGTTTGTCAACAGCGAGTTTAGATCCAGTCTAAATCGCACAACCCGGAGGACTAAATTATGTTAAAGAGTTTCTTTTGGACACCAGATCGTGCATTGTATGCTTGGCTAATGTTAGCTTGGTTACTATTCATAGGTTGGTATAACGTTCAGATTCTCGTATACTACAACGCATGGAACCGTGAGTTCTATGACGCTATCCAGACACTACAAGAAGAAAGATTTTGGCAATTATTCTGGAGTTTTGATCCAGCAAGATTTGTAGATTTCATTAAATTCAGTATGGATGAAACAACAACAGTACCAAGTTTCTTAGAGATATTAATCATCTACGTTCCAATGGCAACATACGCTACATGGCAAACACAGCGTTACACATTTGCTTGGCGTGAAGCTAATACACACTATTATCTACGCAGATGGGAAACATCTACAGCAACAATTGAAGGTGGTTCACAGCGTATACAAGAAGACTTAATGATCTTTGGTAAGACACTACAAGGACTATTCACTGGCTTTGTAAACAAGATTTTCATTCTTGCTGCATTTATCCCAGTACTATGGACATTGAGTGAAGGACTTCCTATCTGGAACGGTCAAATTATTCCTGGCTTCTTAGTATGGGCGGCGCTGACTATGAGTATCGGTGGTACTTTACTATCATTCTTACTAGGTATTAAACTACCAGGTCTTGAATATAACAACCAAGTAGTAGAAGCTAAGTTTCGTAAGAAGCTGGTGCATTCAGAGGATGACTTTAGTGAACGTCTAACAGCAGATTTGTTCCCAATGTTCGCCGCTGTTAAGCGCAACTACTATCGTCTATTCAACTATTATATGGGCTTTGGTGTATGGCAAACGGGCTTCTCACTATTAGCAGGTAACGTTGCTATCATCGTATTAGCACCAAGTTACTTTGCACAGTTGATTACATTCGGTGTTCTTATTCAGGTGCTTAATGCATTTGGTCGAGTAGAGGGTGCTTTGACATTCTTTATCGATAGATGGACAACGATTGTTGACTTCCAGTCAGTTATCAAACGTTTGAATGAATTCAATCGTGTTCTTGATAAAGCTGAACAGGAAGAAAATGCATAAAATTAATTGGACGGCTACTTAGTCGTCCAATATTCTTCCCACTCTGGGAAATAATCAAACACATTCTTCTTAAATATTTCATCTAATCTGTCTGTGTACCTACAGAAGTTATCCCACTCCTTTTCATTTCTATCAGGCGATGATAACATTGCTACAGTAAAGTCACCGACTTCATGTGCGGCATGTAATTCTTCTTTTGGGAGCGTTGCAACAAAATCATTCCATTCTTTTAAATATCTATCTTTGAGTTCTTGCGGTAAGTGTATTGGATTAAGCATATCTGGACGCATTACTTCACACATACTATATTTGTTTGGTGTAGAAAATGTCTTAAAGTCATTATATATTTCAATCAATCTTGCAGACTGCATA